>Ga0123341_1001541_pt1 | contig 17585 bp, 19 predicted proteins | sample Turbeapinknodule_FD_89959 | JGI IMG/M metagenome (GOLD analysis project Ga0123341, IMG submission 89959) | Root nodule microbial communities of legume samples collected from Mexico - Turtle bean Mexico pink nodule | ecosystem: Host-associated > Plants > Roots > Nodule | place: Mexico: Nepantla...
AAAGTGATGTTTGATGTTAATTTTATGAATAAAGATTTAATTGATTGATTGTGTGTTTTTTTTTTTTTTTATTTAATGTTATTTTGAAAAGGAGGTGCGAGGCCCAAAAGGGATGGGTCTGGAGCGAGGCGAAGGTGAAGCCCAACCCGGAGTGTGAGAGTGATTACATTTCAGAATTTACGTGTATTGTAGCTTCAGTCTTAACCGATTGGTTCCATTATCCTATTTCAATTTGTGGTGTGCGAGCGAACAATCTCTTACAAAGCTGCTCCTTCTTCTTCCTCTTCCTCTTCCTCTTCCTCCTCCCACAAAAGGAGAGGAAATGCACTTTTCCTTTCCCTGAATTGCACGCACTCTCTGAGCTCCCATGCCTATGTTCGGTAACTTCACCTTTCTTCCTACTCTACACCATTTTTATTCATAGCATGATAAATTATTCTCAATTTGCGTTGTGAACAGAGATTACAAATGCGCAACTATCCTTCCGTTATTCTCTGACGTTGAAGGCTCCAATGCCGTTTCATGCTCCCAGAGGCTCCTCGATTTCCCTGGACAACCTCAGAAACAGAAAGGATGCTAAGCTCAATCTGATTAAGGCTGTTGCCACCTTCGAACCCAACACTATCGCTGCAAAACCGCACTCCAACCACTTGGATGTTGTTCCTCTCACTCCTCCTGCATTTGACCTTCAATTTTCCGACCAAGAAACACCACAACCTCAACCCGATGTCAGGGAGCAGTTGAGAAGAATGAGGATTTCCAAAGCTAATAAAGGAAACACGCCCTGGAACAAAGGAAGAAAACACACTCCTGGTATGCTATGCCCTACTTTCTTTTCTTCTCTTTTATCCTCTTCCAACATTCCATCTAATTTTCAATTGTATGTGTCACCACCACCAGAGACTTTGCGCAAAATCAAAGAAAGAACAAGGCTCGCGATGCAGAACCCTAAGGTGATGTCATGTAAGAATATTCTTACGTCTTTTGTTCAACAACGTTTTTCATATTAATTAATAACACAACATCCAATCCATCTTAATTCTCTTCACCTTCATTCTATCACTATTTCAAAGCAAAGCAAAGCACACAATATCTCATGTTCCTAATTTTTTATCCTCTCTCTGCTTCGCCTAACTGTTTCTTAGAGTCCCGTAACATGAACTATCATGATTACTCAGTTGTAAATGAGCATGTGAAGTGATGTTTTGAATATTTGCTTATATAACATTTGTATTGATTTCCTTAATAACATTTGGTAATGCAGATTAAAATGAAGCTGAGTAGTCTTGGCCACGCACAAACGTAAGTATATATGCCCAATGCCTTTCCATGTTGGTTGCTGTTACTAGTAGAGACTGCTTCTTTGTTGTTAATTAAAACACTGCTTCCCGTGTTTGTCAAAATGAATGCTGCTTCTTTGTTGCTAATAAGTATATGCCTTCTTCATTGATTGCACAGTACAGAAACAAGATTGAAGATTGGTGCCGGAGTGAGAAAGCGATGGGAAAAGAGGCGTGAAACGAAGAAGGCAGTGGAGTCTTGCTGCTTTGAGTGGAAAAATTTAATTGCAGAAGCTTCTAGAAAAGGCTATGTTGGTCAGGAAGAGCTGCAGTGGGATTCTTATGAAACCTTGGATGAAAAGCTGAAGCAGGAGTGGTTGATGAGTGTTGACCAAAGGAAACAAATGATAAAGAATCCAAGTGGCAAAAGAGCACCCAAGTCCCCTGAGCAGAGAAGGAAAATTGCAGAAGCCATTACTGCAAAATGGGCTGATCCTGTAAGTCTGTGCTTCTAAATACATTGAGGTTGGGTAATTAATGGCTTTGCTGCCACTAAATGTTCCCTAGATCTTTCACCTATCCTGCACACTAGTTGATTCACATAAAAGTTGTATGTCATGGACACAACTAAAGAAGTTAACTGCTGGGGATTTTTTTCTTTCTAAATTGGCCCACATGCCTAATTTGACAGTTAATACTCAACTTTGTCCCCCTTCTGGTTTAATTAGAAAGACATGGTATTATGTATCGCTTTTTTTAGACCTGTATGTTCATTAGCTTGTTTTGTATTTGATAGTTTGTTACCATGACCAATCTTTTCTTATAAATTCCTTATGTCTAAAAGTTGTCTATTGAAGACGAAGCTCTTGTACTGATTTGTGTATGCTCATAGATTGTTAGAATATGAGGCAGTGTGTTGGATACCTTACATGAATTAGAGATATAGTTAAATTATAGTAGTATATAAATAGGTGGAAACTTCATTTGTAAGTCAGTTTTGTAGGGTTAAATTAAATTTGAGGTCCACTTTCTAAAACATAGTATAGGTGTTTTCTCCTATTCAAAATTTTAATTTGCTTTTTTTGTTTTAGTTGTTAATGTTTCTATGTTGACCTGTTACCCTAATTGTCTTCCAAATTTAAATAAATGCTGAGTATTGGTAAAAGTTAGGTTGAAGGCCCATGATGCAAATTCTCCATTATACAAATGCTGGAAGGAGGAACTGCAGTCACAATAGTCAAAGGACCAAATCATGATTTTCATGTTTTAGATGGATATGTTGTTACCAAATGACACTAATTTTTGTATGTCTATCTTTGTTGCCTTATCTAAAAGGTGAACATTGATATGTATGTGTTTGCTATATCCTTGATGTGGACTTTGACTTGCATTCTTATATATGTTTGAATAACTTGTTACCGCAATTTTGGTAGATAAGTCTAATCAAAATTTTGTACCCTAACAAATAAAGCTTTGTCAAAGTACTCCTGTTAAGAATCAAAGCAGATTTGGGAGCAAATTATTTTTGACTATTTTTCCCTCTGAAAGAGCAATTTATTTTTCTGTTAATCAGGAATACCGTCAAAGAGTTTATTCTGCATTGTCCAAGTATCATGGCACTGAAGTTGGAGTTGAAAGGAAACTTAGAAGAAGGCCAAGAGATGATACCCAACCTACCAAGAAGAAACCTACAAAAACAAGAGACATTGTTACTACCACTAGTGTTCATGTTAAGAATGACTCAAAAACCCGTAAGCCTATCCTGTTGAAAAAAAGTAAATCTCCAGCCTACAAGGATCCTTTGGTGAATTCTAAGCTTGAAATGATAAAGAATATTAGAGCGCAGAGAGCTGCTGCGGAAACCACACAAACTCAAGCCATTCAACGAGCAAGGTATCATTTTCTACTAACAAGGATCAGTGCAGAAGATTATATTATTTCAATTATAAGTACATAACCCCACCCCCTCTCCTAACACACACAGAACCTGCTTTTTTCCTTGTTTTGAACTTATTGACCTCCTTTTTTCTGTGGTCATGGTGGATGCACAAAACATCAAACATTGTTTAATTCTGTTTTTTTTTTAGATTGGGTAGTAGAAATGCTTGTTTTGGTTTATTTGATCGCTATTGTGTAGTAGTCATCCTGTTTACATTCGTGAAATGTCACAGACTATTGATTTCTGAAGCTGAGAAAGCTGCCAAGGCACTGGAGGTTGTTGCGATAAAGAGTCCTTTTGCACAGTCTTCTTTGATAGAGACTAGAAAGCTTATAGCTGAAGCTATTCAATCACTTGAATCCATTGATGCACAAGCTATAACTGACAGTAATGTTTCTTTGGTTGGTTTGAGTGAGGTCAATGAGGAAAAACAATCAGAAGTTGAAGTTATAAACCAATCAAAAATGGCCCAAGTAAATGGACACACAACATTATCATCAATGGACTACAAGTTCTCTGGAGATTTTAGCAAATTTTCTTTGGAGAAGCCAGTTAATGGTGAACCTGAACTTCATTTAACCAATGGCTGCGCATCTTTACCTTTTAGTTTGAATGGTCAGATACGCGAGTCTAGTCCATCAAATCAACAAAGGGAAGCTGAACAGCATCTGAGAAGTGAATACGCAACAGAGCCTTCTCCAATAGTGATGGGAATTCAGTCCCTTGAAAATGAGACAGTGTCTAGATCATCTATCGTAGTAACTAAAAGGTGGGTTCGCGGAAGGCTCGTTGAAGTGGCTGAAGAGAGAAGCAATAAAATGGGTAAAGCTTAGCTCAGTTTTCAAACATTAATACAATGCAGTGTCACATTGTTTGTTGCATATTATATAGATCATAAATGCCACAAATATTTTCTGCTTTAATTTTGTGATCATTGCTTACTCATCCTTTCACTCTTTGAAATCAAGAGGTGAGTTGAATCAGCCTCGCAACAGCCAACCACGTGTAGACAGATTGAGGAAGACTAAAATAGCAATCACCACGGAAAGGGCACATTTTTATTAGGTCACAGGATACTTCTCTTAATCATGTTACATTAAACTAAGTTAATCATATGATTATTTTGTTACATTACAGCGTATGAGTTGATTCTGTGAGTAATTTATGTTGTAGTTTTGTAGCCACTGCACAGTTGAGCCCAAGCAGTGACCATTTTTCGCTTAGGCAGGATAATCAATTACAAGACTAGGGATCCCACCCGAATCATTAAGAGTTGGGCAGTGTTGGTTAAGGGTCAACGAAATTTTCTTTTACATTTATTTTTTCAAATTGTCCCTTCAAATACTGTATGTCAATTGACCAAAACTTCTCTAACTCTGCTCCTTTTCGGCAGAACTGTTTTTAAGGCTGTGGTAGTATAGTTGAACTTAAGCTATATGATTAGTTTTAAGGAGAAGATAAATCTTTGTAACACACTTCATACAAAGGTTATTCTCTTATAATAAAGTTTTTGGAAGAAAAAATGTTCATTTTTATTAACTTCCCATTAAAACTCAGACAGAATGAAAAATCAAACAAACTTGATATAACCCGTCTTAAAAATACTAGTAATATAATTCTAATTTAAGATGATTAAAAAATTGTACGTATAAAAGATTTAAAGGGGATATACTGTCAAACAGTATAAACAAAGTTGTTAAATATGTACCTATTTTGTGAGCTTCAATCAATAATTAACGTACTGTTTAATCTGGGCTTCCTTCTCTTCTTTGGCCTTCAGAATCTCTTGCTGCAAAACAAAATACAATTCTTCTTTTCTCCATGCAACTTTCTTACTACTCAAAGGTATAATATGTTATGATTCAATCGTGTAATGGTGTGTTGGGAGCTTCTTTTGTTGGATGAAACATATCAAATATGTTAAATGCATCCATAAAAACTTGTGAGTTGTAAAAGAAGTTTTTATTATACTTATTGTTGCGTGATTATTAGGGAAAAAACGAAGCGTGATTATTGTGGTAGTTGGGCCAGTTGAAGATTAAATTAGTGGAATAAGCAATGGGCTGAGATGGGCCTGAGCGGTAGGAGGTCGTTTTCGTTCACAAGACGAGACGTTATTTTCTTCCTTCCTTCCTTCCTTCCTTCAACTTGCACAGTAACAGAGCAGTCATCGTCCTCCTCCGGTGACCAGTCACCGCCCGGCAGCGATGGAAAGGGATTCGTCTTCCGACGAAGAAGAAGAGCTCATCCATCAGAAGCAGGGGAATGCCCCAAGGTCTCCCTCTTCCTTCCACTTCCAATCCCTCACTTCGCGAATCACTTCCAACTTCAACTTCAACTTCGACTTCAAGTTCCCTTTTCAGAAGAGATACCTCTTCGCCATTCTCCCTCTCTTCGCAATCCTCCTCTACTATCTCCTCCCCGATTCCCCCTCCCTCTTCTCCCTCTCCTCCGTCAACCTCAATCTCCGCCATGATCAACCCGAGGAATCTCAATTGCGCGCCCTTTACCTTTTGCGCCAACAGCAATCAGGGCTTCTCCACGCTCTCAATTCCACTTCCCAGACGCACATTCTCAAATCCCTTCTCTCCAACCAGATTTCCCTCAACTCACAGATTCAACACCTTCTTCTCAGTCCCTACACCACTGCTACCTCTCTCCATTTTCGGAACGCCGCCTGTGGAACAGTGGATCAGAAGCTGCTAGAAAGGAGGACCATGGAGTGGAAGCCCAAGGCTAATAAATTTTTGGTTGCAGTCTGCGTCTCCGGCCAGATGTCTAACCATCTGATGTGCTTGCAGAAGCACATGTTCTTCGCGGCTCTCCTTCACCGGGTTCTGGTTATTCCCAGCTCCAAGGTGGATTATGAGTACGAGAGAGTGTTGGATGTGGAGCACATGAATAGATGCGCTGGAGGTAAAGTCAAAGCGGTGATCTCCTTCCAAGAGTTTTCTAGCATGAAGAAGAATGGCATGCACGAGGGTAAATTCTTGTGTTATTTTTCGCTGCCTCGACCGTGTTATCTGGATGACGAGCATTTGAGGAAGTTGAAATCGTTGGGGCTGTTGTCCACGAATAAGCCTGCGGCTGCATGGGATGAAGATGCAAGGAAGCCCAGAAAGAGGAGCGTGGAAGAGGTTGTGTCAAGGTTTTCACGGGAGGAAAAGGAGGATGTTTTAGTCATTGGGGATGTGTTGTATGCAGATGTGGAGGAAGAATGGGTGACACAAGCAGGTGGCCCACTGGCTCACCGATGCAAGACTCTGATTCAACCCAACCGTCTCATTTTCCTCACCGCTCAGCGTTTTATCCAAACCTTCCTCGGCAGGAACTTCCTTGCATTGCATTTTCGAAGACACGACTTCTTGAACTTCTGGTAGCTACGTCGCCTCGCCTCCTTAATCACCATCTATCATGACAACGCAATTGAGTGAATAATTGTGTGCGATGTGATTGTGATTGTTACGTGTGATGATCCGTTTTGTTTCTTGTTTACAGTAATGGTAAAAAACCAAGTTGCTTTTATCCTATTCCTCAAGCAGCAGCTTGTATCTTGCGTGTAGTTGAAAGAGCCAATGCACCCCTCATTTATCTCTCTACAGACGCCGCAGAGAGTGAAATTCGGCTTCTTCAGTCACTGCTTGTGCTAGAGGGCCGGCACGTTCCACTTGTCAAACGCCCACCTCGGAATTCAGCAGAAAAATGGGACGCTTTGTTGTACAGGCATCATATTGAAGGAGACCCTCAGGTCAGAATACAATGCATTATATGTCAATGCCATTCATTACTTTCTTTTCTTCCTACCGCTTTTCAAATTGGGTCAATATTATTTCTAATTTTATGACTTATCCATTCATTTTGCGGCATCCCTTCATTGTTTAGTTTGTACCCTTATGTGCAAAAATTTATGATTTTTTATTATTCATACGCTCTTTCAGATCATTATGACCGCCATTTTATGAGTTTGTTTGTTTTTATGAAATCCTATAGTTCTCCTGTCATTCATTCAAGCCTAACATCCTGCTTTCACAGCGAAATGAGATACTTCCCATGTATAGTTTTTCTTTTCTTCATGTTTTTTGTGCGATTGTGCTGTGAATTTCGTTAAGACAAGTGAGAAGTCTTTAGTGGTGCGGTGTGCACCTTGTAAATTCCTCTGCTAAATTGCCTTGTGGACATTGCTATTCTTAAGGTGGAAGCTATGTTGGACAAGACTATATGTGCCATGTCTAGTGTATTCATTGGAGCATCCGGTTCAACTTTCACCCAAGACATTCGACGGCTGAGAAAGGACTGGGGATCCGCATCATTGTGCGATGAGTACCTTTGCCAAGGTGAGGAGCCAAATGTAGTAGCGGAGATTGAATGAGAATGACAAATAACTCTGATCTTTATCCTGCAAACATTTGACTTTGAGTAGGATTTTGTCAATATATGTTGTAGAGTTTGCCATTTCACTTGTAACTTTTACTGGTTTATATATATATTCTACCACACAATAAGTACAGCTTTGTCCTGAATTTGTTCCCATGTGTATAACTCTTCTTCCCTATCCCAAACTCATCCCAATTCTTTTTGGTGACAAATGAGTGAAAATAGATGTAGTTCGGTTGAAAAGAAATTAAAAAGAAAGAAAATAAAAATGAAGATTTTTTATTGAAAAAAAAATAAAAAATAACCACAATTGATTATATTGGCATCATAATTAATTGTGTTTTAATTTTCAAACGCAATCCTTGGTAACATAATTAATTCTGTATATGCCTTTACTTTCAAATGCAATTTTTCTATTCTTGACGATATAACTAATTATGTTGCATCTTTTCTCAACTTTTTTGCATTTTTCTTCTCATTCTTGTATTGAAAATTTCTTTTATTTAATCTTGATTTTCTTTTCGTTCTTTCCTCTCAAGAAGAAAAAGTTAAATTGCATAAACTAGGAAACCTTTCATTATTTGCAGTTGTTATTAACAGAATATTGAAGGCACCAATCTAACCTGAGCTTAAAATTTGTAACTGTAGAAATTATATGAGAAATAAAGGACATAGATCACCCGGTGTCTAACTTAAAGAAAAGGGAGAATAATATAACTACATCTGCTTGGGAGCCATTGTAGTAAAACAAGGGAATTTAGATCTCCCGTAGAGCTGCTTCATCACTTCCTCGTTGGGATCCTCCAAGATCACTACTGCTAAATGTTCGCTTGCTCATGTTAGCTCGCTGCACTAATCGCACCAGTGCTTGAACCACTTCTGACATTGGTGGTCGGAATTCAGGCTCCGGCTGCCCCAAAAAGAAAAATAAACACATTAACATTATACTCTTTCCACCTCAATTTCTCAACAGCAGAAGCAGTTAAGGATGGAGAAAAACTCTCCCAAAAGCATCCAATTCATATATACAAAATCAGTATACCTGCACGCAAAGGGCGATAACATCGGCAAATCGAGAAAGGGACTTAACAGGATATAGCCCCTTCAATGCAGGATCAACCATTTTACTCAATGCATCAATATCATGGAGTTGAGGTGTTGCCCATCGAACCAAAGACTGCTCAGATCTTGGCCTTGAGCTGTTACAGAATGTTTTCACAATCAGGACTCATAGAGTAACATATATGTGATCTGTGTATAATTTGAAATGCTGCAGAGTATTGCTAAATAACGAGAACAAACCAAGAATTCATAATCTGAAATTATGTTAAGACATCTATTTATTTACATTAATATTTCAATTGTTTTACTTTATGCAATATATATCTATCAAATGTAGAAAACTGTCAAGATAAATGTGTGACAATCATTCACCTATCAAATGGCTTCCGTCCACTGAGAAGTTCCAACATGACAACCCCAAAGCTGTAGACATCACTTTGCAAAGTATACTGACCAGACAACGCAACTTCAGGTGCATCATATCCAGATCCAACATTATGACTCAATATCTGAATTTGAGACCAAAAGTTAGAATAATAATTTTATTGGGTTTGGTGTCACTGGGTAAAAGGAAAAACCAGTTTTTGGCTAGAAGCAGAAGCAGAGTATATTGTGGGCTTGAACCCTTGATGTACAAAGTTTACCTAGGGCTTAATTGCCCTTTTGGCCCTTAAATTTACAATTGAGAAATTTCAGTTCTCCAGATCCCAAATGTGTAAATTAGATCCTTGAGGTATTTTTAGTCTCTTATTAAGTTCTAATTGTGTCAACCAGATCTTCCAAATATTACAAGTCTGTGATTTTAGTTCTTCAAACATGTCATATGTAAATGTAACGTCAACAAATTCACAAATTCAACTGACGGAGAAACAAAGATTGCACAATTGCAGTATCTAAGATTCACAATTGGAACCCGCGGGATTAAAATGGCACAATTCCAAAGTTGGGAGACCCAATTTGTAGAATTAAAACTCAAGAGACTAAAATTGCACAATTGTGATACTTAGAGGATCAAATATGCAATTAAGCCCTTTACCTTTAGATTTAGAAATTTGACAAAAAAAATAACATTGCACTTTTATTATTCTGTGCTAATAAGCTGAACTGATTCAACTTTACAAGTAACTGCATTCACAATATGAAAATTATTGGTGTACTTATGTTCATATATGACCGCTAAAATATATTATAACCACAAGCTTGTCCAAGCTAGTCCCACTGGTAATTCAGAAAATAAATTACCAATCATTTGTTTTCTAAAATGTACACTATACATATTTGGAAGCATCCACAACAAACGGTGAAATTCGAATTGACAAATTGATAATGATCAGCATAGCCTAAAAATATGTTCAAAACTAGCCACAAAAATATTGAAACCATGCTGGCCAAACACAATCACGTTCGCTTATAAAAATCTAAGTTCCAAAGATTTATAACATCACCTGGTCCGCGTTTGGAATATAGCTTGCCAATCCACTATCTGAAAGATGAGGATTAAGCTCTGCATCAAGTAATATGTTGGCTGACTTAATATTCTTATGAACAACTGATGGAGAACTAACTTCATGTAGGTACCTACAATTTTTTTTGGAGAAAGTCTGGTCATTGAGTCTTAAGGATAAAATATTGAGATTTATGCTTGATGTCCAACCACATGTTGCCACACAAAAATCAGGGGAAAAGAAAACTTGAATTGTAAGCAAAATGCTTACTTCCTCAAAGTGGCACTTTCCCATCTACTGATATTGCACTGATTTTCAAGGTGATAGTGGATAAAAAATAAACTCAATTCCTATTTTGTAGGCCAAACTAATCTTCCAGTGTTTATATTTCCAAGTATGAACATTACATAAAGTATTAATCCAGAGTTCTAACGAATTTTTATTTGGATAAAAGAGCACGCTAGAACCTCAATTTCAGTTTTAAATCAGTCAAGGCCATAAAGGTCAGGTCAGCATGCAATTTAGGTAGAATGCCAAACAAAATAAATAAAACAGAAAGATAGTAAAGAAAGGAGGAGCTGATAAATATGGCAAAAAAATTATTGAAATATTGTTTAAGAATTGACTCAAAAAAAATGCAGTATAATATAAGGACCTTACAATACCATTCGTCCACAATTAACTTACTCTAAAGCACGTGCAGTACCGAGAGCAATCTTGACACGGGAATTCCATATCAATGGTTTACTATATTCGTCTGATAGGTGAAGGAAGTCATGCAGTGATCCATTTTTATGAAATTCGTAGACCAAGAGGTGTTGTCCATACTCTGAGCAATAACCTACAAGCTCTGTCACATTTGGATGATGCAAAATGGAGATGTTTGAAATTATTTCTATAAAATCATCTGACAAATCATTGGAAAGGACAGATGAATCTATCTTCTTCACTGCAAGAACCTACAACATAATTATAAATAAAAAAAGGTCAATCATTAACACCTTTTGGTCCAGTGTAGAAAATTTCATGGCATTTAATGGGATATTAGCTTTATCTGTGGCGTTTACATGGCCATGACTTCTAGGCATCTTTGCATTTTTTCTATTTTTGGTTAGGGGAGGGAAATGTTGGAGAGGCAGTGACGGGAGACATTAACAGAATCTTGTGTAATATAAGAAAGGCATGCATCTGTGCGCTTGTGCATAGATAATAACACAGATTTGATCCTCTTCCAGGAATATTAAATATTAGACAATAATCTGGATATACTAACCCTTGTCATTGGAATCAGACAGTCAAATTAGTGTAATAAAGGTTAAGAAATACCTCTCCATCATCAAATTGAGCACGGTACACACGCCCAAATGACCCCTCGCCAACAAGGTGATCCACATTGAAGCTACCAGTAGCAATCTGCAGGTCAGCTATAGAGTATGATTTCACATTTGCAGGAGCTGTTACAGTCTTCTTCACAATTGTGGGCTTCTTGGAGAATTCTTCATCATCAAATGATTTATGTCGATCAATAGGCGGGGGTTTAAGATTTATTGAGGCGGAAGAATCAAATGTCTTCAAGTCAGATACAGAGGATGTTTGCTCAGACTTCTCTTCTGCATTATGGCACATATAATATGCCAAATTTTAAATTGCAAACTTTAATTTGGTAATAACCAGATTACTAAAGAGAAAAGGACATACCAGCAGTATATAACAGCAAATAAAGGACAAGTTGGTCTTGTTCTTGAATTGTAAAGTTTGGTAATATCATAATAAATTTATCTAGTAGCAGCTAAAAGATGCATGGCATGGTGTCAAGCCATGCACCTGTTCCAGGGAAAAAAGTGCTAAAGTAACTGCTACTATCTTGTTTTGCAGAACAAATTATCCACTACTAGGAAGTGAAAATATAATATGTATTAGGTGACTAGCTCTGGAACACAGGACGACCTCTGAAATACAGAAAACTGAGAATATGTTCACAAAGGAAAAGAACCAGAAAAGCGTAACAAATAAGGATGGCCTCGTCATTAAAGAAAAAATATCCTGAAATAGTATGCAAGATGCATACCATGCACTCCATTTGAAGGAAGTGGAGCAAAGGACTGATCGTCCAGCTTTTCTAAATCTGAAGATGTCTTCTTGGATTTTCTCCTTGCCAGAAAGAATGCTACTATTGCCCCAACGACTATGACAGAGATTACAATTCCAGCTATAGCACCACCTCCTATACCAGACTTTTTGCCCCCATCAACTGAGCTGCTGCTACTGCCAACATCTGACGAGGTGGTGCTTCCCCCTCCAGACTTGTGTTTGTGGCTTTTAGGAACGGGAGGCGTCCCAGGAGGAGGCGGGGGTGCAGATCCAGAGCTCCATCCATTACCACCGCTCCTGACATTAGATTTTTCTAATATTAGAGTTCTACAGAAATTTATGATGAAAATCTGATTCCAAGTTACCAAATTGCTGATAATGGGAAATGCTTACTGTAGGTTTATGTTCTTCAACTGTTCCGGTATCCATCCAGTAAAATTATTGTTTTCCACATTCCTGAGAACAATTTAAGACAATAAGTACAATAGGCTTCAAGTTTTTCTTTTTGGAAATATAGGAAAGGATATTCCAGCTATGTCAAATGATACAACAGAGACGCACAGATTATCCAGAGGAAGATTAGCAAGGACATCAATAGGGCCTGTAAACTGATTGTTTTGCAGATTCCTGCTCAGATATAAACAAATTAACTAAGAATGCAATCAATAAAATGTAATGTAATACAGAAAACATCAACAGTCAGTATTTTTACATGGTTGTTATGTGTGAAAGTGAGCTCATAGTCTGAGGGAGGTCACCTGTTAGAGAATTGAAAGACAGATCCCTGTAACAAGGAAAAAATATTAGCCCACTTGGCTCACAATTGGTTTTTACTACCAAGGACCAAAAGTAGCCGCATGTAAATAATGAAATTAACAAAACCATATGACATGAAACATATTTCAACAGCACATATGTATGTCTTCTTTTCACATGCAAAACGTCTTGAAATGCAATCAGAAAGAAATAATATTGTAAAACTATTTAGATGCATAATAGTAATTCATCTAAAAAATCATCATTAAAACACGCATGAGATGAAAATGATCAACACTTTATAGAAAGGTAATAATAACTTGATAGCCATTTAGACTACTGTTTTATGCAGCTGAAGGATAAGACAAATTCTCACAATGTGGAGAGGGTAGAAAGATTAAGAAAGTTAACAGCCAGTCCTTGCTGGAGCTGATTGTGACCAAGATTCCTGCATAAAAAAATTAAAAATTATTCCAGGTGTTTGTTATGGTGGTTGATACAGTACAGCTATGATAAATTTACAACAAGAAAATAACATACAGGTCTGTAAGAGCGGTCAAGTTTGAAATAGAGTAAGGCACTGTCCCTGTGATGTTATTATAAGCAAGATTTCTGCACACAAAGCACTAAGAACGTCAAAAATCGTATCATAAATAATGTACACTGAAGAGTAAGAACCCCATATAAATTGAAACATACAATCGCTGCACATATGGAGGGAGTTGGTATGGTATGCTGCCGCCAAGACTATTGCTACTCATGTCTCTACAAAAGTTTATAAGGTCACACAATAATAGCAATGCATATATGAAAGGGAAGAGACCATTAATCTTACAGGCTGGTCAAAGATGTCAAGACTTGTAATCCGTAAGGCAACGACCCAGTTAGTCCAAGATTAGATAACTTACTGAGAAGTCACAAACAATAGTCATTAAAAATAAGCAATAAAGCCTAAAGGTAATGATCAAGTCATATAAAGTAAAGAGGAGAGTGGGACTATACATCTCTGTAACACGGTTGCCTGCGCAAGTAATGCCTTTCCAAGATTGTCCACATGGATCATCACCATTAGCAGGCCAACCAAGCTGGGATGGTGAGTTCATATTTTGAAACAAAAATCTCACAGCAGAAGCTGCAGCAAACATTCAAAAAATAAAAATATTCAGCAAACGCAGACATGTATTATGGATTTTCATTATCTAATAGGCTATGGCCTCACCTCACCATCATCCATTTACATATTTCAAGGTATAGATTTCTCTCTAGGAAAAATTAGTCCATTATGATAGAATCCTTGAATATACTACTCCTAAACAAAAGTGAATAATTTGGAACTTAGCCTTGAATACAGATTTAGAAAATGTTTTCTGACAATTAATTGGATATTCATGTTATTGGCTATAAAAGTTGCAAGTTTATAAACATCAAAGAATGAAAATTAAAAAGAAACCAACTTTCGCTAAGGATTCTCAAAATGGTACATCACAATTTCTTGGGTGGAAGTATATGGATAGGAGATTAATAATTGTTTTTGCGTGCATAGATGTTAGTTAAAATAGCATCACCAAATATTAGGGCACCTGAAGAAAAACCATTCAAAAAAATTATATCAGAGGGCTAGTACAAAAACAAAGATATTTCAAGGATCATAATGCACCCTTACAAGTTCGTATTTGGGGATGTTAATGAGATTCAACATCATCACATGTTCAACAAGCAAACATTCTAGACATTCTGAAGGGTCACAAAGCAGAGCAGATTGCTTGTTGAGGATTTAATGGTGTTGTGGATAACACAAGACAAATAAAGAAGTGTACAGGATTAAACTAGACACGAACTATATGATACAGAAAAGAGTAAAAACAAGCTATTTAAAGAAACCTTAAATAGAAAGCTAAACCCTACCAGATTTTATGTTAGTGATTTGCAAATAAGAAGTTAGAATGGCCTAGTAGTCCAATGCAGTAGTTGGTTTATTTTCATCACTTTGTATGAACTACCTCAAATCCCATTTTGAAACACGGAAGATCCAAAATGAGCTATTTAAGAGATGAGAATAAAGAAGTCCTCATACAACATTGACAAGAATTTTGGAATTAAGCACAGGTGAAGTTAACACATTTCCACGCTACTGCTCATGCTATTAAAGCATTTATCCTCACGGGACAAGGGCTTGCTGAGAGCTACTATAAAGGATGGTTCCGAAGTCCAGGAGTGCAGCTGCAGCTTAGAGGGCTTGCGACAAACTAAAGATAACTCACATGCTCCAGTGCTTTGTAAAGATTACCATTCTGTCCTTCTTATCTCTTAGAATTTTTAGCTTTGTTTAATTGCGTAAAATAACACAGAGGATTTACTTGCAAATCAAACACAACACAAATGTTAAAGATAAGAAGTCAACGGAAGGGGATGAAAGAGGAAAGACCAAGAGTGTCGGCAAACTATAAAACACACACAAAAACAACTCATACAGCATTAAAATATCAGAAAGGGGTTACTAAAACAAGCAGCTCATTTTTCTCAGACTCCGAATGTGTGTGCACTACTACGTAAAATCCTTGGCATTTGAGCCATAGTTGGTGAAAGTTGAACAGGGAGGTAGAGGAAAAAAAATTGAAAATTTCCCTTATAAAAAAGTTGAAGGGTTGGAGCTATATACACGGAAAAGAAAAGGCCAAAGGCCATGGAAAGAAGTGAGACCTCCATCAATAACCGAATAATGCAGAAGACTCTATGAGAGAACTCTGATATTGATTATGAATTATTTAGCACTTAGCAGAACATATACCTTAAAAATGACGCAAAGCAAGGTAACCAATTACAAAATAGTAAGAACCGACAATCAAGTACACAGAACATATAGTTCATAATGGAAAGGAAAAAAAAAAATCATTTGCTGAGGCCATTGGCATGCAACGCAAGAGATACCTCAGAGAAAGACAACAAACTGTCTAAAACAGTAACAATCAGGATAATAGAACTGATGTGTATGAGCCACTCAATAGATCAGGTACAAAGCTTCTCATTGTTTCAGCAGAAAGGAAAACTAAAAACTCCAAACAAATTGTTTGGACGGTGCAGAGCAAATAAGTGAAATGGGGAAGAGAGCAAGTTTTTGCAAGAAAGCACAATGCAAAAAGCAACAAACAGAGAGAGTGAAATGAAGTGAAAGAAGAGACTAACCATCATTTGGATCTGTGGAGACAGCATCACCATTGGGCATCCAACAAAGAATGCAGGTAGTGATGCACAGCAACAACCTTCGAAACTCCACCATCTCACAAAATTCTTCCTACCCAGAAAAGCTGAAGGGGTTTTCAGTCACCCCTTTTCAGCAAGTTCTAATCTTTTTCTCTAATTATTTTATGGGTCTATGCTAATGCTGTTCCCCATAGCCAAGTAAAGCTGGCCAGCACGAATTGCCAAAAGAATCCAAAGCCATGGAAATTTTATTTACTTTATCACAGTTACAGTGCCTCTCACAGTATCTGTATACATAAAAATAAATTGATGCTCAATAATAGTACCTCACTCTTACTACAAATAATAATGATTTTCCCTTCGAAGTTGTGAAGAGTAAGTAAATAAGAAAAAAATTGTGAAGCTTGGTTCTTCTGGATTTTTCTGTGCTGGATTTTTCTTTCAAGACAATTTAGGTAGCTTTCACAATACAGGGACATGAATGAAAGACACGTTTCTGCAATAATATTTATTTTCTTTTATGTATTTATTACGACTGTATATACGTATTGGTTAATGGTATATGGACTTTCATGCCAACGGCTATCACAAACCTGAACAAGGAAACTCAAAGAAACCAATTACTTGAAATCACGTCATGCAAAAATTAATAAATTACTAAAAAGAAACCACAAAACATTCATCTTTGTCCAATTTTAATGGTACAATTAATTATTTTTTTCTCATTATAGAATAATAGTGGAAAAAGACGTTTGAACTAATGCCACCTATGTTTTTTGGAGTAATAATGAGGGTTCAATAATTTCTCAGATGTTGTGATTCAGAGTGAGTAACATCTTTAATTTTTAATTTTTATATACTTTATTATTTTTTAATATTATTGTTTAATTATGATGTAACATAATTCTTTTTCATGATGTAACATATTTTAATTATTACTATAGAACATCATATATCATGATGCCGTTCCAAAAAGTAAAATTTATAAAAAATAAAATTTAGCAAAATAATGTAATTAATAAAGATTAAAGTGTCTTGGTTTTCTCCTTCTCTGACTTTTACTACACACGGACCAATAATTTAATAAAATATATCAATAATGTTACGGTTTAAAGTATTGTAATTATGAATATCAATAAATTTATTATACACAAAAGTTTTATTACTAAATTATTATACGAAGTATATTTATGCTATCTTCTGTTAATATAAGAGTATTTTGATGGACGTTGATATAAAGTATTTTTTAATTAATATTATTAAAATTATTTAATTGTTAAAGTTATTTAAGAGTTATTGTATGATTATTTATCAGTTAATTTTTGTCAAGGTCTTTTAAAATATCACGATTTTTTTTATCTCAATTAGATTTTTAATTGTTGCATGTAGTATTTTTTTTCATTAATATTTGCAAGGTTGAAATTTTAATTTTTATAT
>Ga0123341_1001542_pt1 | contig 17584 bp, 10 predicted proteins | sample Turbeapinknodule_FD_89959 | JGI IMG/M metagenome (GOLD analysis project Ga0123341, IMG submission 89959) | Root nodule microbial communities of legume samples collected from Mexico - Turtle bean Mexico pink nodule | ecosystem: Host-associated > Plants > Roots > Nodule | place: Mexico: Nepantla...
ATATACAACTTTCTATGAAGAAAGTTTTGAATGCAAAAAATGTTTTAATTTCTGTGTTTTTAAAAAAAGTTAGTTTGATTTTCCCACTTTTCCTTACAGTACTTATTTTCTTTTTCTTTCCTAGAAACAAAAAGTTTTGAATGCAAAAAAATGTTTTAATTTCTGTGTTCTTTAAAATTTTTTGCTTTGATTTCCCCACCTTTTCTCACAGTAATTATTTTCTTTTCTTTTCTAGAAACAAACGGAGCCTTGGAGATATGTCTAGCATCTGTCACGTGTTCAGATAACTAATTTTGATTTAATTTCTACACTTTTCTGTGTATTTCACACAAGAAAAAAATATTATTTGTGCTTTTGAATTCACTAGTATAGTAAATTTATTGATTGATGGTACATTAACAATTCATATTTTTCATACAACTGCACTCTGAATATTACATATAAAAATGGTATATAACTCCATAAATTTTCAAAGTATCTTTTTCAAATTTCTGTATGTATGAATATGTTAGATATGTTTCTTTTGGCACATTGATTGATCTGTGTGACATATGCATGACACTCTTCTACATGCTTCACATGACATTTATTCATCTTCAATACACTACCAGTGTCATATATGCATGAAATGCATTTATCATGTCTAAGGGGTGACCCTGATATCATTCCTGATGATTATCTTTTCCCATTTTGCTGAAGCAGTGTTTAGTTTCAACTTTACAACTATATTATTGATTTTGTTTTGCAGAATGTGCAAGAACATATGAAGAAATTGACAGAGGGATTAAAACTAATATTTCAGGTGGTTGGCGAAAAATTATAGGAGAAAAATATAAGAAAGAAGAGGGTGGTTGTATATCTCTCTTTCCATATGGACTAGCCACTTATAAAATGCAGAAAAAAATTTGGTCAAACATCTCTAATAAACTGGTGTCCGATCTATATAATGTTGCAAACTTGCGGTTGAAGCTTCTCAAGGCTGATCACCATGACTTCAACTTCTTCACATGCCAACCCACTACTACCTAGTACATTGGTTCATGTGTGTTCAATGTTGTTTCAAATGCACATAGACATGATAAAATGTACATTTTGTTTAGTGGGTCTTCTTGTGAAGTCATTTTTCTTCTTTAGCCACTTTTTTTTTGGTTGGTTACTTTCATATATGATTGTCAAATTTTAGGCAAACTAATTCTTATAAACTGTTTCTTCCTGGATCTTCATAGGTTTTTTTTTTGCCGTGAAAATATTTTTATTTTTATTTTTTTTGTGATATTTTTATAGAATAACTTTTAAATTATGTAATCCGAAAATACATTTGAAAAAAGACTTCCAAATTATATAATCTCAAAGTTGAAAATGACTTTTGGATTATATAATCCAGAAACTAATTAGAAAACTAATTACAAATTTTTAAAAAACTTCCAAATTACGTAATCCAAATATTACATATGAATATTTTTAGAAATACAAAAATTTATGTATTGAGGTGTAGGAAGAAAGAGTCATTCTTATCTCTTTTAGTAGAGTCTTTTTTCTTGGATTTTATAGGAGAGTCTTCTTTCTTGGATTTAAGTCTCGTACTTTTAGTAAAATTTAATTTTGTTTTTAAATCTAAATTTTAAATTTTTTCCATATTTTTAGTAAAAAATTATTATAGTCAATTTTTGTTAGTTCTTTTACATGGTAAGTGAATTTTAAATGATTAGAATGTTAAAATGTTTTATATTTATATTTTATTATTTTATATTAAAATTTTATTTAATAGTTTAGGGTTTAAGTTTAGTAGAGGTGATTGACCAAATTTTTTTTTCTGCATTTTATAAGTGGCTAGTTTAAATGGAAAGAGAGATATACAACCACCATATTCTTACATTTTTCTCCTATAATTCTTCGCCACCGACGTGAAAAATTTGTTTTATTCCCTGTGTCAATTTCTACATATGTTCTTGCACATTCTGCAAAACAAAATCAAAATATAGTTGTAAAGTTTAAAAAAATCCAAAGTTTCATTTAAAAAAAAAAACTAATTCAAATTATAATAAAGAAAAAAAAACATATTTAATAATTTTTTCTTTAAATACTTGTCCTTCTACATTCATTCCAACATTGGAAGATTGAGGATCAATTGCCATGAATTCTGGAGACATAAAGCTAAAATAATTGACTTGAAATCAGCCTTTGCTAAAGTTGGTCACCAGGACCACAAAAATAAATAAACTCTATCCACCAAATCAATGTATTATTAAAAATGGTCACCTTCTGTTTATAGTAACCTAAATTAGATTTTCAAATATTTTAATATAATAAATAATAATGTATAAATTTGACTTTAAATCTAATCTAAAATTGCTGATATTTCTTTACTTTACGAGGAACGTGTCTTCTTCTTGTAATGTAATTTTTGTTTTTGAAAAAGGTAAAGTAACTTAGATTTGAAAATAGATAGCTGGTGAATAAGTAAACGTGTATCTGTCACATCAACGCGCTTGCAAGAGACTGTTCTGCGTACAAGTTCCTATTTTCTCTTTGCTTCTCAGTCATCTGAAATGGCTACTGTTTTGGGTTTGGTTCTGGTGGGGTTTGGTCTCGGGGTGTTGGCCGTTGTTGCTGCGGAAGCTCTGGGGTTGTTATGGATCATGAAAAGGTTGCGCCACAAGAGCAATAACGACGAAGCCTACTTCTCCTCCAAGACCCTAACTACTGAGCTGCTTGATCCCCAACAGTCTCTGGATTTTGCGTTTAGAAAGCAGGTTAGCATTAATTGATTCTCGCTTCAGGGGGAAAATGGCCAACCTGAGTATAATGAATGCGATCGCTCACTTGGTTTTATTATTACCGTGAAATCCAGAATGGAAATGGTAATGCCTTTAAGGTTAGCTTATTTCATAGGGAGAGTGTCATGTTTAAAATTGTGTATAATGAAAAAGCTTTAGTTTTGCAATTATATTACTGAGGAAAATGGTTGAAATCTTTGGAAAAGGAAGTTTGGTACCAAGTGTGGGAAATTTCGAGGGTATCTGTATGGTTTTGTGTTATATTCTAATGTTTAGGAGTTTCTCATTTATGACCTTTTGTTTGAACAACTGTGCTTATATGTATGGATAAGGATTGGTTTCTGGGAAACTATGTATTTGATAATTGATTACGTCTGTTACTTTAAATTTGTTAGTTTTTTTTCAGGGTGTGGTTTGGGTTTTAGAATCTGGAAAAATTACAAAACAATCAAGGGAGCAAAAAAAGAAAAGTGATCTCTTGGAGGTTTCCCCTGTTAAGATGTATGGACAAATCAAGGGCCAATCGCTTATTCTTAGAAAACCTGATGGTTTGCACACAACGATTGAACTCAAGGGCTGTTCAGTTCAAGCCGTGTCCGCATCAATACTTTCTTCAAGAAAATGGTAATGTGGTGTGGAGGAATCTTCTATTGGGGGCATTATTTGGTATGGATTGACAGTAATCATTGCTGTAACCAGTGGCCGGCTTTTGACTTTTATGCTTATGATTATCAAGGCCGTTCCATGAGTCCCCAAGAAATGGCAGGAGTATCTAATTTTTATTATGCCCTGTGGCAAGTGCTACTGGCATCATACTCTTTCTAAGATGCTCTTTGTTGTTAGGTGAATTTAGTGCGCATCTTGTCCTTCCTTTTTTGTCTCTCACCACTTCCCTTGTGCTTTCCATTTCTATTACCACTACTTTTTTACTTAGCTGCGCATGTATGTATGAATGAACTTAAACAGTAGGAAAGTGAAAATCACCGGTTCCAAAGTTTTGTAACAGGTGGCAAGAATGACTACAGTGAATATATTTCTAAACTTCACTTACTGCCTAGGTACAAGCTAATGTAAAATTTCTTTCAATGGAAATCACTTCTGTCATTCTTTAGCAGTGTTACAAGTTGCAGAAAATATGATCATAAATTGATTATGCTAGAGTCACAGTTCCACTTATATACGATTCACAGCTTAGACAATGTTAAAGATGGGTTTATTTTTAGGGCTTTCCTGGTATTTGCTTTGACATAGTGAAATATCATTTCCTTTATGCCAAGCATACTGCTTAAAATAAAAAAAGTAACTTGTGATTATGATAGTTTGGATTATGAATATCATAACTAGTAAGACAAATAAATAGTATTGGAAAGAAGATTTTTTTATTATAAATATTGGTCACATATGGAGGAAGCTAGATGTTTAAAGTTCTAATTTGATCGGTGATTAATCTTGCAGGGCAAAGAAGTTCCCTATCAAAGTGGAAAGCAAAATCTCTGTCATATACAATGGAAACAAAACTATTTATATATATCTTGACACTTCGTGGGAGAAAGAAGCATGGTGTAAGGCCCTCTATCTGGCTTCATGTGATCAAAAAGAAAAAATCAAATGGTTTACCCAGTTGGATGATGAGTTTCATAGTTATCTGACATCCTTGAACTCTGTATACCATTCTTTTATGAAACCATCGGTTGGATCAGGTGTTGAAGTGATAGAAAGGGCTAGTAAGCCTGATGGTTCTTCCTCAAAGGTTAAGCAATTTTGGAGAAAGGTTTCTAAAAGAACTTCCCGAGTTGGTATGGAAAATATATCAACTCGATCTTCACAATTAGGTAATGAAGGGAAAAAGACCACTGAGAAGCTTCGGGCTTGCCAAGATGCAATTTTGGCTACTGGTTTGTTTAAGACTGCTTCAACATCAAAGCTTCTAAATGATTCCATAGTAGACAATGAGAAGTTTGGTATTGATGAAGGAACATTATGTTGGAATTTGTTGATTTCTCGGCTCTTTTTCGATGCCAAAGGAAATGAGAAATTAAAGAGATCCATGCAAGCAAGGATTCAGGTTTAACCTTTTCCCATTTGACATTTGACATGTTTGAAGTAAGTTTGTTATGCAAAAAAAAATGTATCATTTTGACTAGGTATCAATTTTTAGCGACCTATCTATATTAATTTTAATTTCTTTAATCGATAATATTGGCTTATTCGTGTTGGAAAGATGATATTTTTATCTTGTTGAATGAAATCCTTTCCATTATTTGTATTTCATAAACCTCAAGTTTACCTGTACAAGCATGACTAATTGAAGCTTAAAAAGGTTGATGAATATATAAGATTCTGTACTTTCTAAGTCACTTAAATAGTAATTTTGACACTTTAACTGATATGGTTGATTTAATATCAGATTATCAATCAGCATTGGTTGTCACAAGTAGTAGCGAATTGTGCCTCTTAACCAAGTGGTTTAAGGCTCAAATCTTGATGATACCACTTTTGATAATGAATAAATCATGTTGAAAGAGAAATACCCACATTGTGTGTGCTCAAGGTCCTTTACCATATTTGTCATTCCTTTCAGTCATGAATACTCCGTTCTAGTACCAAGGTTATAAAATAAATATGAAACTATCAAGCAGTTCAAAAGGAAGCTATCCCATTATCACAGTTTTTTTTCTTAACATAATTAATGGAAGAAAGTATTAGTTGATTTCAACATTTTTTGTATTATAGAGAGAGGGAAGGGTTATTCTTATAAACATAATTTACCCCTCTGCTCCATATTTATGATTGGGACTTCATTCCTTTATAGTTGTTTTGGTATGAGATAAATATTGATTACTTCTGTTTGTAAACTGAAAACTTCTGAGATAAATGAGCCTTTTTTCTCTCCTTTTTGCAGAAAACATTGTCCAACATGAGAACTCCGGGTTATATTGGTGAAGTCATCTGTACCAATATCAATACTGGGAATGTTCCACCTTGCATTGTAGGAATGCGGGTTCTTCCTATGGAAATGAGTGAAGTATGGGCCGTAGAAGTTGACATTGAATATTCTGGAGGTGCACTATTAGAGATTGAAACAAGGCTTGAGCCTCGTGAACTAGAGCTTGATGCAGGGACAGAAAACTCAAATCCACAGCCAAACAATGCTGGAGCTGTCCCTTCAGATCTTCTTGAAGATTTTAAATATTTTGAAGAGCAATTGAATTTTGAGGAAAGAACGAATGATTTACAAGAGCACAAAGAAGAAGGTGATTGGAACTCGGGTTAGTATATGATGAGTCTTCTATAATCCAATTATATATGAACTTTTTCTTTTGAGTCATATCAAGCGTAATTATTTACCTCATTTTCTCATTTCCTGAAATCTATCTCGAACTTAATTGGTTGCCTCAGAGGATGTCCAATGTATTTGCCACTTAGGTTCATATCAACTTTCTAAGGTTGTTAGCACATCCATGTTTTACTCATTTACTGTAATTTCCACAGATTATAAACTAGGTACACTTATCAAGATTATGGGCTGGGGCTTCCAAATCTTATGCCTCACCACCTGTGGTGCTTTTTATGAGTTTAAGGATTTTCAAATTAAAATAATGCATAGAAGTTGTATGCTTTTCATAAGGTCTCCCCCCCTCCCTTTATGTAAGGATCTACCTTAATGATTTATCCACTTTTGCTTGTCTCCTTAATAATAAATAGTAAACTTCCAAAATGTGGAGGAGAGAATATTGTCATCTCTATGTAGTGTTTTATAGAGTATTTAGATTGATATTGTGATGTGTATCTTGTTTTTCTTATCTAAGCAGATGTTTCTAAGAGCTTTAAGAGCACTATGCCTTCGTTGAATCATGGATCAAGATGGAAATCTATATTAAAGTCCGTGGCCAAGCAGGTTTCACAGGTACCCTTATTCCTTCATTTATTCCATCAATTGCTTCTTCCACTGCTTTGCAGTCTATATCTTCATTATTGAAGTTTTACTCTTTTGATAATGTTGTGTGGATGTGTAAAATGGCATTCTCTTTCCCTTCTCCTTGGTTTTGTAGTATGATTGGCTAGTTGTTGAAGAGCCACGTTAATTGTGTTCAACCCTCGCCTGACCTTAGTTGCAACTTCAAGGGTTATATGACCTAAATATGCTTATAGCTCTGACAGTTTTTACTTTACAAGCCAATAATTAGATTTATACACATATCTAACTTAATAATGATTAAACCAAGTTACATTTCTTGCTATCATATGTTTTGGTGAGCAATCTTCTAGTATGGTTCTAATTTGTTTGAAGACCATAGCCTCCTATAGATATTGTTTAATTGTTTAATTGTAAATTTTATCATTCAACTATTGTTATTTTGCAAGTTTTGCCATCCAAGTTGTTTTTGTGCAATTTATCATCAACTTTTCAATTTTTGTATATTTTGCCACATAAGATTTTTCCGCGTACATTTTACGGTCAGGTTTTTCAACTTTTATATATTTTCTATCTTGTTGGTAACAAGTTGACTTTGTTTTCCAAAAGGTCGTTGTTTTAGGGACACATCAATATATTGTTATATATTTAACAGATTGGTAAAATGCACGAAAATTGAAAACATAATGGTAAAATTTGCTTGGAAAAACTTAGGTAATAAAATGTAGAATTAAACTTCTATAATAACGTAAGAATGTGATTAATAGTTCTTTGATATTTTAGAATTTCAAAGGCTTTGTTACAACTGAAACCAATGTACCTTTCCACTAAGGGCCTGTTTACTTTTGTGTTCATTTCATTTTGCACTTTTTAATTATAAAATTGTCAGCTTGTTTTCAAGATTTGCTCAAGAAATAGAGAAAACTAAAAAAGTTAATTTTCAGTATTTCCTTTAGAAAGATTTGTGAATAAGATCGAAAACAAGGTGATGGTTTTGTAATTAAAAAGTAAAAACAAGGAATGAAAACCAAAGTAGAACCTCTAGGGGCGTTTGATGTGTGAAAACATTTTCTATTTTCATTTTCAATTGGCACTTTATACCGAGAGATAACAGCAAACACCAATCTTATGCAGAAGGAAATTTGGTTGAGTAAATTTAACTTTTGCTTATAATGAGTTTTGTTAGATTTGTCTTTCAATTTCTTGAGGATTAATGTGATTCATGCACTGATCAATGTTCTTAACTCTGATTCTGAATGTTTTCTTTGCTTTCATTTTTTCTGTTTGCATGAGTAGCGTTTAAACTCTTTTTTGGATTTTTGACAATTTACTAAGCCACTGGAAAAGTCCAGGATTTTCGTAGTGTTTGCATGTGTAGTGTTTAAACAAATGTTGTCTTTGAGTATTTTCGTATTCACACAGTCAGATTCAAATATCTATGTAATCAACTAGTCACCAGTTCATAAACAAAAAATTGTTTTGTTCTCATGTAACTGATTATTTCTTGTCAAAAGGTTCCTCTGTCCTTGGCAATAAGAGTGGCTTCCCTTAGAGGGACATTGCGCTTGCATATAAAGCCACCTCCCTCTGATCAATTGTGGTATGGTTTCTCATCAATGCCAGACATTGATTTCAACATGGAGTCATCTGTTGGAGATCGTAAGATAACAAGTGCGCACATTGCTTTATTCCTGGTCAACAGGCTAAAGGTAGGACTGACTCTCTTTCTATTATGATTTATAAATTATTGAAAGAAGTATTCTTCGTCTACCATTTTTTTGATGTTTTCAAATTTGAAATATTTTATTCATTTGCACGTATTTTTTTTTTCAATTATTTAGGAATATTTTATCATCGATATCATTAACTAAACATAAAGATTGTTAAATTCTCTTTTTCTCTTCCACCTGTCAATCCATATGGACTTCGTTTTAAGTTGCTAAATGTTCTCTCATTGCGTCTACCTTTCTTTGAAGTGAGGAGCCATAGAATTCTGGTTATATTAACATCTTCTACTAACAACGTCAAAATCCTTTTTACCAGTGGGTGGGCTGGTACATCAAATGACAGCATTTAGACGAAAGTCTTTATTTATGTTTAATAGGTTTTCATAAACTTTTCCTTGGTCTATCTACCTCCTATCAGGTTTTCTCTATGACTGACTCTTCTTATTACAGACTCTATTATTCTTCTTACATGACCAAACCAAGAAGTGGGATTCTACAATCTTGTTCTCAATCATTCATTTCTAATGTTTCCATGTAATATCTACTAATCCACTACAAAATTATTGTAATTGCAACCTTAACTTACTGGCACTTAGTCACCTGGCATTCTATACCATAAAGTATTGTTGGCCTTGTGACAATGCTTATCATCTAAAACTTAAACTTATATTTTATCTTCATTCCACGATGAATATTTTCAATCTGGAATTTTGTGTAATCTTGAAGAAAATAATATTGATGCATGTTATATTTGAAGTTTATAATAATAATGACATACTTGTACTACTACTCATCCACTTGATAGGAAAATAAAATGACACCTATATTAGATAAAGTGGCATGGTGTAGTTCACCAAAAAAGAAACATTTTGTAATGTATAATTAACTTTTAGATGGGGGCGGGGAGGTGGATCCCACCAAAGGTAGTACTCCTCCACAATTAGTTATGACTGAGGATAATGTTTGCTTTCAAAATTTAAGAAGTGAATATTTTCTTTGGAGTTTGCTTAGAGGAGTACAGAGCACTTTTCTTCTCTGTTACATCTTGTCACCCCTTCATGAAATCCTTTAATAGTTATTTGTTAGGAAACTCATTGAAGGACAAACAAAACAGCGAAAGAAAATAAGAAAGAATTCTTTAAAAGTTTTTATTGAATTGCTAAGAACCTAAGGAGAAGATTTTCCTTCCAACCTTTTCCTTTCACAAAGGGTTTCCCTTTATACAACTGAGCTAAGGCTCAATTTATCAAATGATAACAAAACAGAGCTAATGAGCACTTTTAACTCTCCTATTTAACCTACTTCCTTTGCGAACTTCTACTACCCAACTATTGTTTGTCAAAAGTTCCTTTTTTTTTCACTGGAATTTGGTTTAGAGGTGTGCGGGGTGTTTTTCCTCTGCTACATCCTTTCTCCTCTCATAATATTGACATGACAATCCTTATCTTGGGCACGGGCTGAGAAATGTGTTTAAACTTCATAACTCTTTAGAGACACAATGTGTTTACATTTTATCTCTAAAGAAAAGTTAAGAGCAGCTTTTGCTTGCAAGCTGAATTTAGTTTTGCTCCTGCAGACAGGAATTCGGGAAACTTTGGTGCTCCCAAACTGTGAAAGTGTATGCATCCCATGGATGTTAGCTGAAAAGGATGATTGGGTTCCTCGAACTGTTGCTCCATTCATATGGGTTAACCAAGAATTTACAAACGAGACTTCAACTTCAACTTATACCAATAATCAACCTTCTGGTAGAGTTGAAGCCAGTGGTGATACAATCTCAAATAATAATTCAGGGCACAAACAACAAAATTCAACTAGTGCTGAATCTAGTCAAGAAGAAACTAGGAAATCATCAGATTCTCTAGCACTCCCATTAAATTCCTCTGATTCAGTAACATTAGAAAGCAACAGGAGTTTGGAAGAGGCGGATGCACCATTGTTAGAGAATGACATACCTCAAAAGACTAAAGATTTGAAAGAATTTAAGACATCATCATTACAAAATGACAAACCACTTGAGACTACCGAGCAAAATATGGAGAGTAATTCTGAGTTTCAGTCAGAACATAGAGGTGTGCCGATGGAGAGTCGAAATCATTCTATTGAGCAGGAAGATGGACTGCCAAAAAAAATGGGGAGGAGAGAAAGGATGTTTGATTTGGGAAAGAAGATGAGTGAGAAATTGGAAGAGAAAAGGCGTCACATTGAAGAAAAGAGCAGACATATTGTTGAGAAGATTCGTGGTCCATAAGAATAAGAAATATTAATCTGGTAAATAACAGAATGTATATGTGTTGTTTATGATCTGTTGTTCATATGAAAGACATGTGCTATATTGTACGGCAGTGGAGTGTGTGATATCGGATATTGTTTTATTAAATGAGTTTTATATTTTCAAGGTGCTCATTGATCAAAATTGAAATGGAATTAGATACACAACATATTATCCTAGCGCAGTAAAGATTGTTGATTCATGTAATTATAACTTTGTCATAGCCACAGGGTACATTGGAAGATTAATTTAATGAGTTTTATAGATTCATGCTCACCCCTATATATCAGAAATATCTTATTATTCTGTATACAACTCCTGATATTGCCATTGTTATTGGTCAACTGCCTCCAAGTTGAATTAGGAAAATATTAAATAAGCGTGTAACCCATTTTTGGGTGTATTAGAGGTAGAAAAAGAGGAATGAGATAAAAAATGATGAATGTAATGAATGACGTGTGACATAAAGAGAAAAAAGAGAGGAAGAAAGTCACTTGTAAGAGATGTTAAATGTATAAATAAAACTAGAGTACTGATTATTTGACTCCCAATACACCAAATTACACCCATTTTGTGCCTTTTGTTTTACAAAAATACCCCTAACATATAAGTATTCTAACACTTAAAAGATACCCCTAACATATAAGTATTCTAACACTTAAAAGAAGGTGTAATCTGGAGCGGGTGGCAAAAAATCATTTCTCATAAAACTATTCCTTGAATCTTGTAGTTTAAACCATGAAATGAATATTATACTTTTATTCCTTGAATATTCTTTCTCAGTACTCCATCATTTGTAAGTCCATTCTTAATGAAATTTTTAGCTTCATCTGGCAACCAAAGTGTTTTTTTATGAGCCAAAATATAAAAGTTGACTCGAATCAACGTGAGTTGTGAAACCACTTAACCTTTTTATTATGAATAAAGAAAGAAAATAAATATAGAATTAATATTCTTTGTGTAAAATACACAATAACATTGTTTATTTATAGATGAAAATAATAATAGAATAACAAAAACTATGCACTAAGTTTGTTACATTCAACACTCTATTTCAAGTTTGTGTATATAAATAGTATGTACCAAACTTATTACAAATATAATAAATTCTAATTTCGTGTAAAGATTTAGTAAAATATTTTCTATTGATTATTCAAATTATCAAACTTGATCTAAATATATTCAGATATAATATTTTTTCGAATGAAATGACAATCAATCTCAATATATATTTTTTTCATGAAAGATGGAATTTGAGCTAATATGAAGAACATGATTATCACATACGAGTGACCAATTTTGTTAACATAATTAAACTTAGATTCATAATTATGGTCCAAATACATAACACAATTAAAAGTAGAATCAAGATAATGTTTAATACAGATAAACTATCCCAGGACTAGTGGCATAGTGGTGCAGTGGCGCACGCGGTGGTGTCAGTAGCGACACGAGTGGTAGCGTGCGTGAGCAGAGGCGCGAGTGGCGATGAATCACATGCGTGAGCGGCAACGCGAGCAATGGTGCGGTGGAGCGCGCACGAGCAGTGGAGTGGCGATGCAAACTGAGGCACGAGCGGTGGCGAGAACGGAGTTGCGGATTGTAGATGGTTATGAAATTAGGGTTTCGATTTTATTTGGATTGAGTTTTTAGGTTTTTGTAATGGGCCGAGTCATATCAGAGAGGCCTAGAGATCCTCCGATCCGACCCATGAATTACCGGATCACTCCGATCCAGACAGATTCTGATCCACCTTACGATCCGACTCGTTTTTCTCAAAAGATCGTAAGATTGACGATCTAGATCGCGATCTTGACAACACTGTGAATGACATTTGAGTGACCTTTGTAAATTGCAATTCTTTAAGTAACTGTTTAAGCCAAATAAGCTCACAAGTAGTTGAGGTCATTACTCTATATTATGTTTAAACACTATCTTGCCACAACATTTTGTTTCTTGCTTTCTCAAGAAATCAAATTATCACCAATAGAAACACAATATCGTGAAGTGGATCTTCTATCAAACAAAGATCATGCCCAATCAACATCTAAATAACATACAACTCTAGTATGATTATAGTGACCATATAACAAGGCTTTTCCAGGAGAATCTTTAAAGTACTTCAAACCAATGAAACTTGGGAACTTGTTCCTTTACCTTCTGAAAAATCTAATGTTGGTTGCAGGTGGGTTTTTGCTATCAAAGTTGGTCTTGATGATACTATTGATTGTCTCAAAGCTCATCTTGTGGCTTAAGATTAGACACAATTTTTTTTGTTTGTTTAAACTAAGGTGATACATTTTCTCTCTCTCATGGCAAAAATCTATTTGCTCATTCATAGTCATGACAACTCTTCAACGATGACCTCTTTATGTAAAAAAATATTTTTTCTTAATGGAGATTTGCAAGAAGAAATTTATATGGAGCAACCTTCTAATTTTATTTCTCATGAGGAGTCTTCTGGTTATGTCATCTTTGAAAATCTTTATATGGACTCAAGCACTAGATCTTGCCACAACATTTTGTTTCTTGCTTTTCTAAGAAATCAAATTATCACCAATTGAAACACAATATCCGGAAGTGGATCTTCTATCAAACGAAGATCCTGCCCAATCAACATCTAAATAACATACAACTCTAGTATGATTATTGTGACCATATAACAAGCCTTTTTCAGGAGAACCTTTAAAGTACTCCAAACTAGTGGAACTTGTTCCTTTACCTTTTGGAAAATCTATGTTGGTTGTAAGTGGGTTTTGCTATCAAAGTTGGTTCTGATGATACTATTGATTGTCTTAAAGCCCATGTTGTGGTTAAATGTTATATACAAACTTTTGATTTAAACCATGGTGATACATATTCTTCTTTATGAAGATTTGCAAGAAGAAATTTATATGGAGCAACCTCCTAGTTTTATTGCTTAGGTTTTTCTTTTGGATTGATATGCCATGTTTGCATCTTTGTATGACCTCAAGCACTAAATCTTACCATAATTTTTTTTTCTTACTCTTCCAAGAAATCAAATTATCACCAATAGAAACAAAATATTAAGAAGTAGATCTTCTATCAAACAAAGATCCTACCCAATCAACATTTGAATAACATACAACTTTGGTATGATTATTGTGACCATATAACGAACTTTTTCTAGGAGAACCATTAAAGTACTTCAAACCAGTGGAACTTGGGAATTTGTTCCTTTACATTCTGGAAAATTTATTGTTGGTTGCAGGTGGATTTTTGCCATTAAAGTTGGTCTTGATGATACTATTATTGATTGTCTCAAAGCTTGTTTTGTGGCTAAAGGTTATACACAAATTTTTAATTTAAACAATGGTGATACATTTTCTCTCTCCAATGACAAAAATTTGTTCACTTATTCATAGTTATGGCAACTCTTCAACGACAACCTCTTAAAAATGTTTTTCTTAATAAGGATTTGCAAGAAGAAATTTATGTGGAGTAACATCCTAATTTTATTGCTAAGGGGAGTCTTCTGGATTGAAATGTCATCTTTCCATTTTTATATGGCCTCATGCACTAGATCTTGTGACAATATTTTTTTCATGTTCTTCCAAAAAATCAAATTATCACCAATAGAAACACAATATCCAGAAGTGGATCTTCTATCAAACAGAGATCCTACCCAATCAACATCTGAATAACATACAACTTTGGTGTGATTATTGTGACCATATAGTGAACTTTTTCTAGGAGAACCATTAAAGTACTTCAAACCAGTGGAACTAGGGAACTTGTTCCTTTACCTTCTGGGAAATCTATTGTTAGTTACAAGTGAGTTTTTCCTGTCAAAGTTGGTCTTGATGGTACTATTGATTGTCTCAAAGCTCGTATTGTCATTAAAGGTTATACACAAAATTTTGATTTAAATTATGGTGGTACATTTTTTCCGATTGCAAATATCTATTCGTTTATTCATAGCCATGACAATTCTTCAACGATGACCTCTTTATCAACTGGATGTCAAAAATGTTGTTCTTAATGGAGATTTGTAAGAAGAAATTTATATGGAGCAACTTTGCTTCAGGGAGTCTTCTGGATTGATATGTCATATTTGCAAATCTTTATATGACCTCAAGCACACTAATAAAGTCTGGTTTGAAAAATTTAGTAATGTTGTTCAACAATTTGGTATAACTTATATTGAGAGAGATCATTTAGTTTTTTACCGTCACTCAAAGACCTATAAAGTGATGTTTGTACTCATTTATATAATATAAGTTAATTTTATCTCTAGTGTATGTAGAATCTTCAACACACCTCTTATGCTAAGGCTGCACACGCTTGTGTAGAGTTAGAAATTTATATATAGTCGATAGCATGTGACATGAAGAAACTCTCACTAGAACATTATATGAAACTCTCACTAAACATTCTCTAAATAACTCTAATATCATATTAAAAATAGTATATTAAGAATAAGAATAGAAAAGTAAATAGTATAAGATGAATATTCCTTATGTATACAAATAGGCTTGTTTATTTATAGATGAAAATAATTGTTTATTTATGGATGAAAATAATTATAGAATAAACCTACCCGATAAGCCTAACCTACCCAATAAGTCTGTTACATTATAAAGGATTCAAGTACTTGTAATGTTCAATATCCGGCAAGAACATAATAGTCAAGAAGATTTAAGATTTACTTCTTAAAGTCTTAACTATAACCCAATTAAAGATAGGTGGAAACTCGGTTCAACTCAAGTTCGGATTGTCTAAGTTACCAGTTCTGTTAGTGCAATTCATTCAGAGATGGTGTAATTTTGGACAGTAAAAATGTCGATGCTACTTGTTTGATGTGCTTTCATTTCAAGATAATGAATTTGAAGTGATTGAGAGGCAATAGAAATCTAAAAAGTTTCTTTTAGTGAAATAAGTTGTACTGGTATGCATTTATACTTATCTGCATTTATTTTAAATTGATTCTTTGCTCATAAAAAAAATACTTATCTGCATTTATACTTATCTTTCCAGTTCAGAAATAATCTTCTGGACTTTATTTGTCTGCCTTTTCTGAATGGTTTGCCAATATAATTCTGCTAAGTAGAATGGATGTGTGTTTATTTTCTCAGTTACTGGAAATTAATTCTTGATATACATCTTAGTTTAGTAGTCTAAGTAACTTACTCCATAAATCTCTTGCATCTAATAAATAGTTTTAAATGGATTATACTGTAACTAAAATTCACAAACTATATTATAACCAATATTTATAGTAAATGAATATTTTTAGCCCATAAGTTAAGTTTTAGATTTATGATAAAAAATTATATATAAAAATTTAAAATTGATTTGTTTAGTTTTTAGAATCACATTTGAAAAATAGAAAGATAAGTTAAAATAATTATGTTAAGAAAAATCCTAAAAATAATGCATATAGTAAGTACATTATACATCGAAGTATATCCCCAACTATGTATAAGCATTATAATGCAAAATATATTACAAACCATTTAATTAGTCATAAAGTTACAAATTATGACAAGCAAAATTAACAGAAAATATAATTTTTTGGCTTTTAATTTTTTTTAAAATTCAGAAATTGCAAATGTAGTTAACTGATAAAGAAAAGAAAAATATTGAAACTCACTGCTATTGTTTTCATATCTTGGAATTTGTTTTTATTTGAAAGCATGTAGAATTGTGAGTGATTAGGGGTCTCACTTTATTCAGCATACTGATGGAGGACAACATCTACACACTAACAAGATTTTAGTGTTGATACTCCAAAGTCCAAACCAAACAGCATCAAACAAAAATGCATAAACGAACATGAAAAAGGCATAAACGAAGGGAAAAACTCATAAAAGACAGTAAAAACAGAGGCACGAGCTTAGGTTAAAGCTATTTCATAACCCAAATGAACTAGTAATCTTCAGCAGGCAAAGGTTGGTGATGAGGAGGCTCAATTGGGACCAAAACGAATTCATACAGGACTGCTGCTAAGGCTGCCCCAAGTAATGGGCCCACCCAGAAGATCCAGTGGTACTGCCACCTCCAGCCCACCAATGCAGGCCCGAAAGCCCGAGCAGGATTCATGCATGCCCCATCAAAAGGCCCACCAGCCAGGATGTTTGCCCCTACCACCAGTGCAATGGCTAAAGGTGCAATTGTGCTAATTGCACCCCTTTTAGGATCAATAGCAGTGGCATAGACAGTGTACATCAGACCAAATGTAAGGCTAATTTCAAGTATAAGACCATGAACAGCTCCAACCCCACTTGATAAACCGAACCCCTCTGGTCTCTGCAACACCAAACCACAATGCAGTCACTACTATGATCTCTCATGTTTTCAGTTTTTATAAAAAAAATTTAGTCCCTTGATTGAAAAAAAAAGATTATGTTTTTCTTCTTCTTTTTCATTTTCTTTTGGTTAAAGAGATAAGTTACTTGATTGAATGTAGATGTAAAGATTACCAAGTTGATCATTTAGTCCCTTGTCTTTGAAGTAAAGATTAGATTGAGAAAAGGTATGACAATAACAAGGTTTTGAATGCAACAGACAGCAACATTAGAGAGGAAAAGTGGTGGATTTGATGTAGCATACCATGTTGTTAGTGACAAGCCTCAACAAGAGAGCAGCAACAATAGAACCAAGGATTTGAGCAATCCAATAGTAGAGGGCTTTAAGGACAGAGATCCTTCCACCAAGAAGAGCACCAAAAGTGACAGCAGGGTTCACGTGTCCACCAGAAACATGAGCACTGATAGAAATAGCAGCAAATAGAGCAAAGGCATGAGCCACTGCAACTACCACTAGCTCAGTTGCTGATGACCCCGGTTCCTTGTAAATATGATCTGCAACCACACAACTCAATCAAACACTCATCACACTACATAATATATATATATATATATATATATAT
>Ga0123341_1001543_pt1 | contig 17580 bp, 11 predicted proteins | sample Turbeapinknodule_FD_89959 | JGI IMG/M metagenome (GOLD analysis project Ga0123341, IMG submission 89959) | Root nodule microbial communities of legume samples collected from Mexico - Turtle bean Mexico pink nodule | ecosystem: Host-associated > Plants > Roots > Nodule | place: Mexico: Nepantla...
AATAGAATTAAAATGTAGAAATAAACCAAGAGACAAACTAACTAGTGTAGATTACCAGGAACATGCTTTGACGAATTCCAGTCTCTATAGGTGCATCACATGCTGCATATACTGTACATGGAAAAAGCTATATTTAAGTTAAGTTAAGAAAAAGAAGCAAAAATCCATAAGCATATATTTTAAATATTAAGTTAGGATAGGATTAGGTTTTAGAAGCAAGCCTGGTTAGCCAACAAGAAGTCATTGGCTTGAGATGCAGCTCCAGCTTCAGACACCAACACCTTTATGACCAACACTGCAGTTCCCTCCTTCACCAATTGCTAGGAAACCCTAAAAAGTTAAATCCAAACCAATACAAAGGTCATTCAACATATAGAAAATCGAAACACCAATAAACCCCAGTGTCCAACACTCCAAAAGCCCAACATCCAACAAATAAACGAAATCGAAAAACGCAAGTCCTAAAAAATCAAAATGAAACCAATGAAAACTTGACGAAAAATTATATGAAAATAAATGCCAAATCAAAGAGCTCACCGGAATCAGAATCGCAGACGTTGCCGGAATCAGAATCGCACACGTTACCAGAATCGGAATCGCAATTTCAGAAATATCCAAACAAAAACGAAATCTAATGTAATGCGGTACCGATATCGCACTACAAATCGTGCTCATCGTAGACTTCACCGGAATCGGAATGAGAATCGCTACCACTCCAAATCGCACTGAGAAAATGGGGTTGATTTTGCCTTTCTAAAACGTTACCTGAATCGGAATCGCAATTTCAGAAATATCCAAACAAAAACGAAATCCAATGTAATGCACTACAAATCGTGCTGATCGTATACTTCACCGGAATCGGAATGAGAATCGCTACCACTCCAAATCGCACTGAGAAAATGGGACTGATTTTGCCTTTCTAAAACCTAATCTTTTACTACAGAACCCTAAATTTTAAAATTTTGCCACCTCAACCATACTGGCCCCACATAATACTTTATTATATTTTCATCCACATCAGCCGGCGTAATCTGACGCAACACTTAATTGGGGTGTCAAATTATCAGTTACCTTAGTTTAATTCCGTATTGCTTTTCTTACCTAGATTTTAATTTGAACCCCATATTTTGTATTTTTTTCTTTTCTTTTTATGTTTCATGTAAAGACAGATAAATGATGGATATTTAGATGTCAGTAGTGAGATGTCAAAATTCACATTAATGTTTCACATTTTCATGAGTTTTTTTTTAAATAGTCCTTGCAAACATTGATAAAAGGTAATAACTACATATTCCAAGTAAAAAAATATAACTTGAAAAATAGTATCACCAACACTAGTCTAAAAAAACCTTATAAACATCAATAGAAAAATATCTCTAACCTAGATCGATGGATAAATAATTTCAAGAATGTCAATATGAAAACAACTCTAATCAACGTCAACTAATTTTTTTTACTATCAATAATAAAAAAAAACCCATTAATGTCAATAAAACTCCTTAACTGATGCCTGCAAAATAACTATGTTAATATTGGATTAAAAAACTTTTATTAACATTATTCACTACATAATCATGACCTACATTCTTATTCAAATTCTTACTTCTTTAAATATAATTTGAAATTTATCTAATTTAAAGTAATCACATTATTTTCATAAACTTCTAAAATTTCCTATCGAAATAACAAATTTTGTTACAAAATATTCAATAAAAAAGTATCCTCTAAAAAATTCCTATCGGAACACTCTCTTTCATTCTTTATCTTCCAATTTGAAAATCAACATCAATCTTCCGTGTGTACTTGTCTCTTTTATTCTGGTTTGCACACTTGTAGAAATTAGAAGTCTTTTGGAATGGGAGTGAAGGGTGTGCCAAATTGGGATTCTCTCTTTAGACGCATTCATTGATTGAACAACTAGGAACTGTGGGATGAAGTTTTGATGACTCTTATTTTATGAGCAGACTGATGTAAAACACGTAAGAGATAAACAGTCTGATTTTCAGGCAACAGTTACGAATACACTGAATCTATGAATGCGTGGAAGAGTGACTCTGCTGAATTCTCCCTGTGCGTGCTACATTCGGAAAGAAGCATTAGCTAGTTCCTTCAGAAATGAAACAACATCGTCCGATGAATCAAACGTATACCGAGCATTTGTTCGAGTTCGTCCAACGGCGCAAGAGAAGTAATTCTCTTTCTTGAGGTCAAGGACGTTCCATGAAACCTTTTCAGATGCTGCCTTTCGTGGTGTAATGGAGATATGATTGTTTGTTTTCTTCTCAGAATTTGACAATGGTCGTGTTGCCTTATTTTGAGATGATTTTGGTCCACTCTTAGTTGCTGGAACCTTCAAAGATGGTTTCCTCTCAACAGGAAACTTAACTCCTTCTGTTGTTACCTTACTTCGTGGAAGACCCACCCCAATAGAGGGAAGATCTGGCTCAAAAAATGAATAAATATCTTCATCCTGTTACAATGAATAATGTCAAATTTGGAGCTCCAAAGTATTCAACTATACATAGTTCAAGGTGATAAAAAAATTCATGCAATTAAAATGGGTAAAAACTTAACTCCAACTAATGCTTTTAAGACATTGATTAGTCATACCCATTAAAATAAATAATCAACTGTACAGTGGTTTGTATAATGTTTTTAACATCCTTACAATTGACTGTAAAGAATGAAACAAGAGGAGAGTTGCTAAGAATTGTGGTGTCAGTAACACTTTCTCTAAAACCAATTTTATTGTAGGTTAGAATCTATTGAAAGCTATAAATTAGAAAAGATATTTCAGTAAATAAGTTGAGACCAACAAAAACTTGAAATTAAAGAGTGTAATCAAAAGGGTGTACTATAAAGTGTGTTAGTAATTCTTTTTGAGGAAACGTCTTAAAGTACTACAGAAACTTTGAATTGTATGCTACAATATTCACATTTTAAGCGTCCATACAGTTTTCTCCCCAAAAGAAAAGTGTGTGCAGCATACAGCTTACTAATAATAAATGAGCATGCAGACGCTAGACAGTATTACATGTTATGAGAAATTTTACAGCATTCCAAAAAACTACAAAAACACGAGATAAACAATAAAATAAAATTAAAATCACATTAATGATATATGAAAATTTAATTTACCTTCCCCAGAAAGTGTCCTATACAAAGAACATAATCAATTGGTGATGTCATTGATTTACTGTGAACTATCTCACCCAAGATGCGGTCAATGGCTGCTCCCTGATTAGGAAAGGAATTTAGAGTAGACATTTAAATATGTATGAAAATTTTCAAAGAGGGAATATTACTGAGATAGGTTAGTTATTGGAAACAAGAGGTCACCTTCGTAACACCAACAGCTCGCACCTCAACAGATCGGGTCCCTTGAACAACTTCTACAGAGGCATTAGAAATTGGACCTGTCCAGAGATGCTGCAGCATGTCCCTTGCTTGAAGCTTTCCAAACTCAACATCTGGTTGAGATTACAAGATAAGAAACCAAAAGAGAAGCTGGAAAAGGAAAAATCTTCATAGAAACATTTAAGCACCTGCATATTTGTAATTCCATACAAGTGAAGTTTCTCTTTCTTCAAAATCAAAATGTGACCGAGGTGTCCTTTCTGTGAAGTACTCAAAAACATGCTGCAAGGCAGGACCAACAATGTAAGAAAGAACATCAAATATCAAATGAATTGAGACATCAAACTGAGTACCTTCACACTATCAAGCCATTCCATATTCAGATGCTCTGGCATGGTCGTCATCCACTCACCCTTTGAAGGATGTAAAAACATTCCATTCTCAGCCGCCAACCACATGTCATATTCTTTGAAGTTCTGATATAGGAAATATGTTAAAAGTGGACTGATATAATATTCACAAAGAAAAGAAGCATTGTGCCAAGCATTACATCATCTAGGACTTGTCTACCACTTCCACTGAGCACAACTACTGTGGTATTTGGATCACTGCATAGTGCTGTCAAAGGTTGTCTCAGTTTTGGATGCACCTTAAGTTCCATTTCTTTAATCTGATCACCTGTTTTCTCGACTGGTTCAGTTAAAGTTCCACTGAATCCCTGCAGTGTGTATAACCAGTTTTGAGAGAAAATGTTAATCCAAAAATTAATAAACGTACACCAATGCTGGTTAGGATTCATACCAGCGTAACATTGTATAACAAAAAGCATCCAGTTTTTCAATGATAATGATTTTGCTTTAGAGGTTGCAAACTCAAACTTTGTAATTAAATATCACCATGAGAAAGTTTTATAACATATATAAAGAGTAAATTCAACAGAAGGAGCAACCAATAAGAGTGGTCTAATATTAGGGATCCTAGCCGGACACCAAAACCTTTAAGGATGAGGAATTCGGTTATGTTATTTCATAGCTCCTTGACAGTGATTTCCAGCTTAACTTACCTCTGAATAAATCCTATTTTTCAGACTAGCATACTCAACATGCCATTGTCAAAATGGAGTTCTACTCTGCCAGATCAAAGCTAATACACAAAAAATGGTTGCTTGGAATATTGTTCTACCTTGTATACTCCAGCTTCCGTTTAAAATGTTTAACAAACTTTGCAAGGATGATCTGTCTATATTACACCGAATAGAGCTGCTGAGCCAATTCCAAAATTTGACAGAAAATGGGCATTTCAGGAAGAGGTGTTCTTTAGCGACAGAACCAGAATATCATCACCTTGCGGTCTTTAATTAAATTATCTCCAGTTGGAAGCTTGTCTTGCATCAGTCTCCATAAGAAAGGATCTCAAAGTGAAAATAGTCTTATTTCATAAAAGTCTGACCCAAGGTGGTACAGTCACAGTAGTATAAAATTGATCATATGCTATCTTCCAAGTAACTTCTCCATCCATAGACCAATTCTATTTACGTTGGTTGGTTTTCAACCTCTGGAAAAGGTATGCTCAGCTTTCTGATTTCCTCCATCAATGTCTGATGGTTGTTTATAATATATTCAGGTGTGTTCCACTCCTTATTTTCAATAAAATCAGAGACCTGAGCTTGTAGCTGAATGTTTGATAGGAGACCCCCAGTTCCTAGTTCTAGTTTTGGCTACCCAAATATGCATTTTTTCCTGTTCAGCTTCAAATCATTGCTGTCAGCACACGTAAAATTTCCTTCAACTGAAAAACAAAGTCTCTAAATCCTTGTACACTAGAATATTTTCAGAGAAGCGCACACACTTTCCCAAAAATGGTTTAAGCACTTCATTCGTGAGTGATTCAAAGGTGGAAGGTACATTCCTTGCAATTCTAGTCTACTATAATCATGACCTAGTAGTGCTTGGTCTTCCCAACATGATCTGAACTATATTTGTCATCACACCTAAAACAATCCCTTAATGTTCCTTGAAACTCGGCCCCTACCCTCCTTGCAATTCTAGTCTACTGTAATCATGACCTATACTGCTTGGTCTTCCCAACATGATCTGAACTATATTTTTCATCACACCTAAAAAATCCGTTTTAGGCCCTAAACCTTCTCATGCTAATTTTGAAAGTCTCACCTTGTGCATATCTTTAATCGATGTGGGATCTCCAACAAAAATATGTTGTGAATTCAAATTCTCCTTCATAAATACTGTCTATGACTCATAAATGCCTTACCTTGCATTACCATTAGTATGAACTTCACCTTTTATGATTTGGATCTTTCCTCCAGGACAAATACTGGTTAGAGCTAGCTCTACGTTCCTTGAACCCATTTCTGTCAAAGGTCGGAAATGGAATAGTAGATGTTTTGGCTTCACCTCTTCTTCCATATAAACTCCTCATGCATGCACCCTTGAACTGCACAAAATTTCTTAGTCACCCTCATTGCGTGTTACCAACTTCTCCCATAAAATTTCCGAGTCACCCTCTTGGACTTTCTTTGTCCCTTTTGCCTCTGGATCTCATCCATCCACGTTTCTAATTGTAATTCAACAACACAAGTGGTGCCATTAAGAATTGGCCATTCACCACCTACGGCTCCCCAATCATAATCCTTAACTATTGTGGTACACAGGCTTCTGAAAGGAGGTCTAGTACCAGTTAATAAAACTGGAATCAGTACAAAAAAAAAAACACAAGAAATCACAAAATCCACCCAAATGAAAACAGAGTGCAATACAATTTCACTGCAATTTCTAGAGTTCCAGCAGTTTTCTTATCCTCTGGACCCTTCTTAGTATGCCTTGCATAAACCTGTGTGATTGGGATCTTTACTTATAAGAATATCCTAGTCTAGCTCAGTTACACAATATATTTCACTGTATCTACTCAGCAAATGAAGTACTATCTCGCAGAAAACACTCAGAGGAAACAAAAAAAGGCTTATTCAGAGAAGTCTCAAGTTTCACTGAGACATCATACCAAAATGAGTAATCGATTAGTTGATTGCTGATAACTTTCAATTGCAGCCTTGGTTGGAAGCTGAGGTGGAACTTGTCTTGTCCTTAGTTGTGCCTCAATAACAGTATCATTTAGTTCACTGCAAATATTCAAAGATTCATCATATATGGATCTCTCCAAAACATCAAAGCAAGAGATGTATTATCTACTAACATATCTTGGTTGATAAATTACAATCGCAAATCATGTCTTTCCACTATTCCTAAAATACATACGTAACAAGTAAATAACCATCATAATTAAGCATGAAATTATCTTTAAATACAACCAAGACTGGGGTAAAAGCAAACAACAGCAATAAATTTACAAGCAACTTGGTTGGATTAGTCTTTATAGTGATGCTTTGCACTCGCAGAAACCGCAAAGCCCACAGCACAGCCAAACCATGATCATATGTATAAAAGTTGTGCACTCTAAAAGGATGACTTACATCCATTAAAAAATTTCAGAGACCTGAGAATGTAACAAAAAACGGGGAGATTCCATTGTTTTCCAAAAAGAATTATACTGAAGATAAATGACAAACTCCTAAAATGATAGAAGCTATGAAATGGAATCTTTTAAGAATTAATTTTTTTGGAAAAAAAATGGTTTAGTAGTTTCTTCTTTGAGTAACTACAATAAGTTATAAATGCTACTTTTATTCCTTCACATTTGATTACAGGGCACGAGTTAACAAATTCCAGATAATATGCATACCTTACGAAGGTTCCTGCCCATTCTTGAGCAGTGTGAGATGTTACATGAAGAAAATTATGCTTATGCCTCTTTTCTCTTTCTGCAGATGGCATCTTCAGAGCCCTGGCAATTGCAGCAGCAACTTCTGTAACGTTCCACGGGTTGACAAGAATTGCCCCAGCCCCAAGAGACTGTGCAGCACCAGCAAACTTCAAGAAGCATACCAAATATTAGGAATCAGATCAACATAATATATATATAGTTAAAGCTAGTTAAAGAAATCAGCGTGCAATAATTGAATTATCCATACAACACATGAAAGCTTTCTATAAACCAAGATGGGAACTAAATATGATCTAGATAAGAATAAAGAAATGAAACATTGATGCCAATCATTTATTTAAACTACTTTAGATGGTAAAAGTTTAAGCACGGTGCAGAGTTGTATTGTCAGATGCTCAATAATGGAATTAAAATAATATTTGATGACGATGAGTATGACTTATCAAATGCATACTGTAATACAACTCAAATTAATCTAAAACAAAGTACACACTGGAAGGGAGTGTTTCAGTATAGAACTGAAAACCTTTTCTACTTGAAAACCCTTTTGAAATCAACCATATAAGTTTTAAAACACGCAAGCTTCATCCAAAGGCTTTAAAACAAGGATAGAAAATGCAAGTACAGAAAAAGATTTGTTTTATACTAGTTCCCTCAAATTGAACTACACTTGATTCTTCTTTAATCTGAGAAAGGTTCCATTAATCAAAATTGATTACAAAACAAATATTATTTACTACTACTTCTGGCTTACAACAATTATTCTCTGTATAACTCCTAGCTACCCACAATCTTTACAAAATATTGTTTTCCAAGTATTCTTTAATATTAAGTAACTTGACTTTCGCCAACGCAGGGTTTAATAAATTGTATAATTCACAAGGTGAGGATACACAATTAAGCACAAAACACTTTTGCTAAGGCAAAAGTTATGAACTCAAGCTATAAAGCTTTCATCTAGATGTGTTATTGGACACACAAAGTATTGTAGAAGGTTAGGAGATTTTTCTTTCAATCTTTCCCCTTTTGTCTCTTATATATTGGATCATCAACTTTTGCTTTAAAAAAAAACGCAACTTTTGACATGGTACTCCCAATAGATGTAAAACTAACCAGTTCTAGGAATACCAATACTAGAAGAACCAGAAGAATAGGGAGCCCCAAGGGAAGAGTTCCAAATGGAATGTTATTCAAAAGAAGAATGAATTACAATGAATACCAAAACACTAACTACACATGCAACAACAATACTTGCCTTTATATCCAACTAACCCAACTGTTTTTTAACAACTTACTAAAAAATGGTAAATTGACTATTAACCAATTTCCCCACGTGACATCGCCTAAAAAGAATCATCTGACAAACAAATTTCACAACACAACACTCATACAATGTCAAGAACTAACTCTCCTAAAAGTTAAAAATTGTTAAGAGTTAGCATCAGTCTTATATCTATAAAATGGAGCATTATCGGCATTTTTATTGTCAGGACCAACTCTTCCAACTTTAGACGTTATTCTCTCATCATTCAATAACTCAACGTCAACAAAGCCTGAATAGACAAAAAAAATAAAACATAAATACACAAGCAAATTTCTACACTTACTTCACTAAGAATGAGAACCCCTTTCTTTTTCTCCTGGCAGGCCACAAATTCATAGCTGACAAGATTCATTCCATCCCTCAAAGATGTGACTAGTGCTACATCTGGGTTAGCAATAGCGAGTATAAATACAAAATTAGCATAAAAGTTACAATATATATACTGATTACTAGAAATAAAACAATAAAATTTAATGCTTATGCTTCAAAGACAATAAAAAATTCAAGAAAATGAGTAATGAAGTATTAACATACACGAGGAAGTGTCCCAGACGCATCGAACATGCTTTAACCATCCCCCAAAAATAATAGTCCAAAATTGTCTTATGGTTCATTTCACAAAATGCATTCAATTTTTCAGTATTGTGAATAGTAAGCACAATTTTTCAATTTTTCACTGTCGCCTTTTTATATAACATATAAGCAATATATGTCAATAAGTGAATAGAAAACATCATGAATCATGATTAAGTGAAGATTGCACTGTATAAATTAGAAAACGGACATTGGTGCTAATCAAGACAACAAGCACAATATTCATGCTTCAAAGAAGCAATCAGACTTTAAGACTATTAGGTAATACTCAAGCAGCGGTTCGGGTGCTAGGGTAACCTACAACCCTTAAATCAGTTTCCAAACCTGCTATATAGGCAAATTTATACATAATAGACAAAGAAAGGGCAGAAAAATGTACACAACATTCAGTGCAAAACGCAAAACTAATTTCCTCTTTAATTTCACAATATACAAAAAGCTTTGAGAGTCATTTCTAGGAGCACGCTGGAAAATAACTTTCAACTTTAGATATAGAATTTTAAGCATAATAAATTAGTATACACCAACATCTGACAAGTTCACAAAAAAAAGTTATTCACAGAATAGCTCTCAATCAAATTAAAGAAAACGTAAAACCACAAATTTACCAGTAACAGCGTACAAAGCACATAGTTGATAAAAGTCAAGTGAGCGATCCTGTAGAGACAATAAAATTGTAAGATTACCAAGGATAGAAAATTCATCAACCAATTCAATATTAATAAGAGATGTAGACTAATGATTAATAATCAGAATAAGCATATAAAACTATTAAATCTCGTTTATATATGATATGATTACCCGAATAACATCCGAAGTTCATAGTTAAAAATAAAATCTATATCTTTGGATCCTGTGAATAGTTAGAAATTGTCATAATGAATAAAAATAAATAAAATGAATAATATATAAGTAAAAAACTTATAAATTTATTATTATTATTTAATTTTCGATAGGAGGTAGTAATTTGGTCTATTTATGAATTATAGGTGTACACAATGAAATTTTATTTGATTTATTTGTCATTTCAAATAGGAAGAGTGGAAAGTAAAATGGAAACAAGACCAACACCCCCTCCCCTATTTTCCCTCTTCTATTTAATTCCATAAAAAAGAGAAATCATACTTCCAAAAAAGAAAGAGTGAAATTTTACATATACAGCAACAACAGTTGTTTGTTATGGAGCTGGCAGTTTTGGAAGGTTAGTTGTGTAGGATAGAACACTGTATATTTCTGTGTAGGTGTGCTTAAAATTGCTTTTTTTTTATTCTGTCATGCCAAGACAAATGCAGAGGACCAATTTCTTGAATATTTGTTGGTCAGGTTGCGTCAGGACATTTAGAGCCAAATCTGTCCCCACGACCCTAAAGACCTGATGCAAGCAATGGAGGTAGTCCGCAACATTGAAGAAGCCATGAAACAAGTTTGAAGTTTCTTTCGCAGAGACGGAGTACGAGTTTATGTTTCAGGTATCAACGGGGCAACAAAGTTGTAACTAAAGTAGGGGCATTTGGTGGCAGCAATAATACCCATGCGCCCACTAGTGGGACTGGAAATCTACAAGGAGAGATCAAGATGTCTTATACATCATTTGCGGCCAAACCCGGTTCTTAGGGACTCGAAACAAACAAAGGAACTTACACCCTTCCCAATGTTGAGTATGTTATACGAAAGGATGAGGGACATTGTTATCACAGTGGATTAGCCTTTGGGCTAGGGCATCATTGTCCAGAGAAAATTCTAAGTGGTAATCTTGGTTGATGATGAGCGTGTTATTGCAGATAGGAAAATTATAGGATTAGAGAAGGAGGAAGAAAATTAGGAAATTTTGGATACCAAATACCAGTGAATGGGTTTGTTTGTGTTCTGCGGATGGGCTAACCGAGCCTCAAACCATGAAGCTTACAGGTGAACGAACAAGAGGTGAAGATCTTAATTCGAAGTAGAGGAGCCACCACTTTTATCCAGTAAATTGGTACAAAAATTGGCCCTCGGTGTAGATTCCACAAAGACCTATTATCTAAGACTAAGACGGTAATCGCAAGTCCACTCAAGGATGCTACAATAACTTAAAAACTCAGTTAGGAGCTTATGCACTGGTAGGAGATTTCTTTTTTTTTTTAGTTGAGAGGAGTGGATTTAATTTTGGGAGTTGTGTGGCTGGTAATCTTGGGGAAATTAAAATGAGTTGGAGGACCCTAAGTATGTCATTTGTCCATCAATGCAAAAATGTTTTGATTGAGGGAGATCCTAACTTGTCTAAGGTAGTAATTACTTTGAGGACACTGCAGAAACTAGTTAATGAGGAAGTTGAGATGATGACCATGCGGTAGGAAATTGAAAGATATTACGTGGAACACAGCGATTTAACAACTAACCAAGAAGGCCAATTGCGGAAAGTGCATACAGAGTTCGCTACAGTTTTTCAGGAACCTAAGGGTTTACCACCATCCAAAGAGGGTGATGACAAGATTCCAATAAAATTTGGGGTAGATCCCATTAATGTGAGATGTCGTCATTAGGAATTATCAGGTCAAGCAATAGCCCTTATTCCAACCCAGTAATCTTGGTCAAAAAGAAAGATGGAAGATGATGGTTCTGTGGATTATTTGGCTCTAAATAAGGCTACAGGCCCAAACAAGTTTTCAATTACTAACATACAGGAGTTTCTGAATGAATTAAATGAAGCCACACACTTCTCTAAAATAGATATATAAAGGCAAATTATCACCAAATCAAAATGCATGAACATGATGTTCCAAAAACAACCTTCCGAACTCAGCAAGGACATTATCAGTCTCTAGTGATGACATTTGAGTTGACAAATGCCCCAGGCCACTTTTCAATGCACTATGAATGCCACACCTAAATCGTTCTTTGCAAGTATGTGTTAGAATTCTTTATGACATTCTGGTCTATAGTAAATCTTAGAACATTCTTTCTATGCAAATTTAAAAAAAATGTTGTGTTTTCTTCTTTGGCATGCGACTTTTCCTAGCAGGTTCTATTTTCCTTACATTAGAAAGAAAATCCTAACAATTATGCACAAGTAGGACAGCTGAGTTAGATAACTCAATAAAAGAAAGAAAAGAGTATCCTTGTATTGTTTGTGATGGTGAGTCGGCAATAATACACTTTCAATAAAATTATCACTATGTTAAGAACGCACCAAGTGATGTATAGGAACAGTAGTCAATGTTCCAAATCTGCCATTAATGCGCCCAACTATTTCATGAACCTGGCTTGTAAGCTTTTGATCTAAAAATATGTAAGAATTTTTTTTTGATCAGTCATTATTCCAAAAGCCAAAAATAAGGAGCCATAATCGAAAATGTATAGAAAAATTAGTAAATGATGTTTGGCGTGTCAATGTGTATGTTTCCACAACCAAGCATTTCAAACAAATTCAATGAGGAAAGAGACGAGTAAAACTTGGTATCCCAGGTATGAACATTAAGAATCAAGTGTAAAGTGAATGTGGCATAGTAATGTGCTACGAACATAATATAGTATATGAACTTAGTATTCGACAAAATATTTTTTTCATTATGAAAGATTAATTCGTATAAAACAGAGACAAAACTGCAGAATCTACTATATGTATAGATCTCTGAGATGATTTCCATTAATGTTAACACCTTAAAGTGAAAAACAAAATTACTTTTCTTCAACATAAGATTCTAGAAAGTACAAGCACAAAAAAGAGTAAAATAGAAAACATTATAATTTTTTTTTAAAAGAAATGACAACTTCCTTGTATATTTAAAGACACAATCTTCCATTTGTTGAAACAAAAGTAAATTGAAAATGAGGAGCCTTTTTGAAGGCAACTATACCAGAGAAGCCACATGAACAAATAAAATAATGTGAGGAGCATACACTCAGGAACATCTGTTCTTGTTGGGACAGCGATTTGTAGCAGAACAACTTTATCACGCCAATAAGGATCTTCTTCCAAAAATTTTTCAAATGCTAGAATTTTCTGAGGGATTCCTTTAATCATATCAAGGCGATCAACACCTAACATTACCTGTCAAGGCAGGAAAAGGTTGTAACATTTCAATTAATAGAACTAAATCAAATAAGCACTTAAGATCATATAAAGAAAATAAAAAATGGTTGTCATGGGCTCATGGCACTGCACACCAAACAAAACTTATACAGTGAAATTCTGAAAGCAACATCTTCACTAACATTGCTTAAGTCAATTTGTGCTGAAACTCAAGCCTTTTTATAGAAGAGTGCACTGGGAAGCTCAAACCTTTTATAGAAGAATGCACGGGGAAAGTAGTAAAGTCTTGAGCACGTGCTAAAGCCACCTTCAAGCTCATGAATGTTTTTATACCTTAAAATGATGCAACTTTCTACAAACAATTAATAAGAGCTCGAGTTTTATGTTAAGAATAGAAATGTAATAGAAGCAAAAGATTTCTATGCTTAATTGTTTACCCCAACATTATTATTTTCTTGGAAATACTAACAAGAAATGAACAACTAAAGCAACCCAGGCAATGCAAACCTAAAATTTGTTTCCAAACCCAGCCAATGAAATTTAAAATCTTAGTAAGATATTTAAGAAATTCGGGCACAGAATAAATTAAATAGATCCTAACATGAGGTCTTAATACGTAAAGGATAGAGTAGTAAGTTGAAGGTACAGTTGAATAGTGATCTGTAATTGTGGCAAATCTTATATAGTATTTAGAGCATGCGGATTTTAGAGAATCCTCGAATGGTTTTAAGGATTCACATAGTGGCCAGCAATAGTTTCATTGTTTATAACTCCATTTTTCTTCCCTTTCCAACCTATATGTTTTCATCAGCCATCATCTATATTTTATCTTGCCAATCCTTAAAAGCCTTTCACTTTTTCAAATTAAGAATAAATCCCTTACTCGTGAAGACTGAAAAGCAAGAAGCGTAAATCTAAAACAATCCCAAAATTACTAGGAACAAGTAAAATAAGTTATTAGATATAAAGAAGTGTTTGCTAAAAAGTAAGAGAAGCACCTTTCTGCCTTTAAATCTTTCTTGTAATTCTTTGATGTGATCTTGTACTCGAGGAAGGTCAAGAGCTCGTATAAATCGTTCCGAGTCTATCCCAATTGGAAACTGACATTCAAGAGAACAGAATCAAATAAGAAATTTGAATTTTAAGCTCAACATCGTAATTGATTAAATCTTGAGTTTCATATAAAAAGTTTCTTCTTCCGGTCCTCCTCTTTTAATAGGTAAAGTTAGGAGCAAATTTTTTAAACAACTGTTCAAATGACAAAGCAAGAGTTAGCTTGTAGACAAATTTTGTATCACATACTGCAGCAACTCGAGTTAGCTTCCCTTGATACTCAACCCCATAAGGTGTACCTTCAAGTCCAAGGATGCGAGTACAGGCACTAACAAAATGTCTTGCATAATCGTAGGTGTGAAAACTGCAAAAGGGAAACAAAAAATTCAAATGAAAACAATAAAAATAGAAAAACGAAAATGATTAAACCGAAGAAGACAACATATAAACAAAGAAAATTCCAACGTAAGAACCTAAAAAGTTATTTTCTCAAACTAAATGGGAAATTTTAGCCGAGTCAACTTGATGTATAGCCCCATACTTTCATCATTAGCATGATTAATACATAGGTAATAATACCAAAACTTTAGCCCCATACTTTCAAATCTAACAAAATTTTTATCATGAAATATTATCACTTTAACTTAATGGCATTATTATGACATGTATTCATATGTAATCTGTTTCCTGCGTTATTTATTGGATTGGTGTAATACTCTCAAATTCCATTTAAACACACTTTGTATAGACATGGTCCTCTATATCCACTAGCACGACTATCTACCCTCTCCAATAAAATGATTTGCAGTCACTTTGACCAGTGGTTTGTCAACCCACCCACAAGGAAACTGATAACATTTAGACAGCAGTCAGCAGTTTTAGCCACAGAAATTGGGGTCAGGGGTTACCGTCAGGTGACTGTAGTTGTTAGTTTCATATATGTACATGAACTGATTAGTCAGAAAGGAAATTGTAAATGTCCAATTTCATGGATAATACAAATAGATAATAATGTTTATTCTCAAACTTTGCTTATATGAAATAGATACATAGAAGGTAGAAGGTAACTAACGATATTTGCAAGAATAAAAAGGAGGAAATCAAGTCCTCCTCTTTACAGACAAGATGTACTGGGGCATAGCACCAAACATTTATAATATCCTTTACATATTTAGTTCAGGAAACAGGATTTCCTATCAAGTGCAGTTTTGCCAGCCAATGGTTAATGGCAAATTTGATATACTAAACTAATTGCTCATTATAACTTTACCAAAATTAGCCAACGAATACTTGGCAAACATTTACAGGATGAGTCTAATGACTGCATATTATATATCCACCCAAATTGTCAAAAAGTCCCCTGAAACAATTTTATCACCAAATGCACGTGCTCGTGTCAAATTTATAATAATGATACCAAAGCATGATTGCTAAATGGAGGAGCCAGTTGGGACTTACCCAACTAAATCAGCAGCGAGAACGAAATGCAGGAGCTCTGAACGAGATGGCAGTGTCCTGTGAATTTCAGAAGATGGGAAAGGGGTGTGGAGAAACCATCCAACTTTCATATTTTTGTTATGTTTCTTTAGGCATTTTGGAAGGGACATGAGATGGTAATCATGGCACCAAACAACATCACCCTCTTCGTAGTGCTTGTTCACAACATCAGCAAACATCTGATTTGCTTTCTCATATGCCTCAAACTGAGACTGAAAACTGCGTGTGGTGGCAAGGCGGTCTTCTTGTGGAAGTCCAAGGTAGTGGAAAAGGGGCCACAATATATTGTTGCAATACCCATTATAATACTGATGAACAATCTCTTCATCAAGAAATACAGGGATACACCTCTGCAACGCACAACAATTTTCATGAATTATTTACCACATTTTCTTCCACAGAACATGGCCGGAAACAACATACGGGAACATGTGGCATGTTAATAAGAGTTTAATTTCTGTCTGTATAAAATAATTAGAACTAATTAAGAATTATTGCCTGCGACTTTTAAATTTAAACTCCCTATATTGTCAAGATGAACGGATTTTTGTAATAATATAAAAATTTAATAAAAATTGAAGACGTACAAAAAAATATTTACAGCAACTTTGCACTCAATTAGCTGAGGGCTTCTTCTTCTAGCACCCCTACGTTTTTCTTCCTGCACCCCACAATTTTGTAAATCCCAAAACTAAAAAACTAGAGTTTTTTAGGTTACCGGATATTAGGTTTTGGGAGTGTGCGGATTCATCAATCCGGAAGTGATTCGTGTTCTTTTTCAAATAAAGGGATGTTTCGAAAGCAATTTGTTGATTTCTAGATTACTGAATCCATAAGTCTAATTTTTGTTATAGATTGATGGATCCGGAAGATTACCAGATTCACCAATCTGGAAGATTTATGAATTTCCTAATTCGGAATGCAAAAAAATAAATTCGAATTTCCCATTCTGTAAAATTACCGAATTGCATTGTCCAGAAGAAGAAAGAGTAGTATGGGTCTTATGTGTATTTTAGAATTTTTAAAAAATAATAGGCTATTGTTGTCTTTGCATTACATTGTGGGGGGTGGGGTGCAGGAAGAAAAATGTAGGGGTGCTGGAAGAAACTGCCTTAGCTGAGTTATTTAACAATGTACCTTTTCAGCCAACGCTTTAGTAAGTGCCTTCTGTCCAATCTCATCTGGCACGTTCACCCCAGCCCAACCTATCCACCTTGCCTCAAACTCCTTCACACCTTTGTAAAATAACATAATCATGTTAGAGCAGATCAAGACGGTAATTAGCTTAGTCATACACAGTAATTTAATACTTTTTTTCTTTTTAAAATCTCATTGAAATAATTAAAAAAATTGTATAAATGTAATAATTATATAAATTATTTTTAGAATTTAATTAGAATGCACTAACTCTATAAAAATATGTTTAGATTATCGTTACATCATATAATAGCATGTATAAAGCAAAATAATTTTAAAAATCATTAGTTTATGAAAGCCAAACCTAACTCTTACAAAGTTTATATAAATTTCACACTCAAATAAGCTATAAACTTTTTTTTTCCCAAACTGCCCATTATTTCAAAAGGCAAACAATGGGAGCAAACATAAAAAAGCTGTTACGGTTACACCGCCAACCATACACAGATATCTAGTCCTATCACTTGAAAGGCGGTGACAAATTTTGGAAGAAAAAACACAAAAGGGTAAACAAAACAGAAATACTATTAGTAATTATTATCCAACTAACACACACAAAAATTTAGATGTGGTACAGACGCTAGAAAGAGAGAAAGATAGAAAAGAAAATATCGATAAGAATGCAAAAAAAATAAAATAAATACTTTTCCTTTTAACTTAATAACCTTGACTTATGATTTTATAATTCTTTTTAAAATTAAAAATAATGAAATAAATATTTCAAAAAGCATGTCAATAATAAGTAATA
>Ga0123341_1001545_pt1 | contig 17576 bp, 13 predicted proteins | sample Turbeapinknodule_FD_89959 | JGI IMG/M metagenome (GOLD analysis project Ga0123341, IMG submission 89959) | Root nodule microbial communities of legume samples collected from Mexico - Turtle bean Mexico pink nodule | ecosystem: Host-associated > Plants > Roots > Nodule | place: Mexico: Nepantla...
CAAATATGATAACCTAATATATGTTTACATGTTAATTAGATATTGCATGCATAATATATTAACAAATATGGGGAAAAAAATAGGGATGTTACACAGTTTCAAAATAAAAAATGTTTTTTTCAATCTAGAAAAGCTTTTAGATTTTAGAATCCTAAAGTCATTTCTACCTTTCAAATATTTTTTTTAAAAAAATCAGATTGTAGAATCACAAATATTTTTGGCTTCTTAAACAATCCAAAAGTCACTTGAAAAGTATTATACAATCCAAATTGTTAACGAATTCCACTTCTGTTTGCAAAACCATGTTTTCACTTTTAAATCTGAAAATTGTGAATATGCATTCTTTATTTTCTTATAATTTGTTTCGATTTCTCGTCAATTTGTCTTAAGCTATTCGTATGTGGCTTTTTATACCCCTAAATGGTTTGTTGTGTATTTCTCCTTGTTATTATTTTTAAGGTTGGTTTTCTTAGATCTAGATTGTTTTTGCTTTCTCTTCAAGCTTTTAGTTTTTTTTTTTATATTGTAAATTTTATTATTAAAAGAGGATAGTGAAACTGGTGATTAATTTATCTGTCCATTCGATTTTTAGGATTAATTTATCTGTCCAAAATCTATAGCCTTAGAGTTTTTTTATTAAGATTTGAGAGATGGCGGTATGATTTTAGATTGTTTGCTTTTTGAGCTTTGGTTGTTCTATGCGTTCTTGCTACAATTTGAGGATGGTTCCATTTGTTGTTATATGGTGCTTTAACTTTCTTCGTGGTTTTTAGGGGCATCAAACTTTTACAAACTTAAATGAGATTCATGAATAATTCGGATGGTACAATGCACACTCACACGTTCGGATTGTTCAAGTCACATAGTTTTCTAGATTGTAAATTTAAAAATCATTTTTGACTTTCCAATTAGTAGCTTGTGAATTATATAGTTCAGTGGATTGAAAGTCACTTACTTCCATAATCATAACAAATAAAGTGAAAATTTTCATACCTTTAAGATGATACCCCCAGGTTTCTTTGCCTACGCCCGAAATTGGTGTACCGTGTAATGTTAGGCCTTTGTCAACCTCTTCGTTAATCTCTTAGCCTATGCCTTACCCTAGTGAGCTATGAGATAATAGACTCTTTACCACCCCCATTCATAAGGCACATCGAACGTATGTCCCAGTATGTTTTAGTGATTATACTCACTTTTAATAACAGTGTTTTATTTCATAATAAATCAAACATGATGCTAATTAACAAGTAAACATGGATCATCAATGAGACCTCATTCATACTATCATTTTAGTGAAGAAATGATCGAATTCATAATTTAATTATTAGAGGAAAATCAAGGGTAACACCCCCAATTACGGATTATGACTGACATGAGATAACCAGATATAAATAAGAGACCTGAAATCTATGAGAAGACAAAATACAAGGCTGAGGGTTCTAGCTTAGAAGGTCTCCTATCTCTTGGCAAGAACATATAGTGATCAACTTAAAACAAGCCAACTAGATCAAGAAGTTGGTTCTCATAAAAAAAAATTGAGCCTTTGGAATATTCATAAAAAATGGTATTTGGGTAAATAGCAAACCATGCTGCTGATAATATAAGATCTGTTGGTAACCTCTATATGTCTATCGGTCGATCTAGAGAGAGAGAGAACACCAATATATTACACAATGAAGTCTAAAAAAAGAATAATAAGAAAACTCATATGTTACAACCTTGTACTATGACAAAGATGTTACTCGGACGGAGTTATCAGCTGATCCAGTCAAGAAAATGGGCAGGGTCGGATGCCAATCCACAGCAGTAATAGGAGCACCGTGCGGAAGTGTTCTCCAACCATTTATATGACCATGAACCTGACACAAGAGAACCAGACATTCACAATTCCAGATAAGTAGCAAGATCGGAAATATTCAAGCCAAGATATGGATAACTGAAGTATAACCCCTTAAAAGCAGAGGGGTCTAATCACAATTCACGAGGAAAAATCAACCTGATATATGGGTGCTCTGACTGAACTGGATGTTACCAAGAGTCTCCTCCCATTTGCATCTAATGCCATTTCATGTCTGCAATATTTTGAACCGATGAGGGGGTCACAGAACCTGAAAGGTAAAAAGGTGTCATGGTGATGGTGAGAATCAATTCTTCAAACATCTAAAACCAAGGATATGAGGAATAGAGATAAAAAGTTAAAAGAGCAAGCCAGAAAAAAAAAAAATCCACACATCGTACGACTGTTGTTCCACATATATTGCATTCAGTTGTATATGAAGATATATACTGAAAGACCTAAAGAAAGCCAGTGCAGACAGATGGTTAAATTGCCTAAATTTGATGAAAGATCCAATTGGATGGTTGGTTGGCTTGGGCAGAAAAGTACTTCAAGATTCCAAACACAAGACCAGAGATGAAGGGGCCTCTAGCCTTTGTGACAATGGATAGAGGCTCTGTTGTGCATTGGTTTTACCATTTAAGTATTTGAAAAAGAAATTACACGAGAAGAATTGGGAAACTGACTGCAGAATTGTTCTAGAGATGTTAAAAAATGTGGAGTGCAGCAGTTCTTCATGTTGCTTGTGTAGTAAGAAATTCTAGAACAGGCTTGAGGATATTTTATGAATGAGTTGAACAAAGTTAGCAGAAGGAACATGCAAAGGGTAACTTCCTTGCACAATTTATTTAAGATGAGTTGTTTAGATGAATTTAGGGTCATGCAGTTATATGTAATGGTGTGATAGTTACATGTTATGTATAGGTTGTGATAAGCTTTGTAGAAGGAAATTAAGATGTAGGATTTTTTTTCTGGCATTTTGAAAGACGAAATTATTTGATAGGGAGAAACCCTGTCTTGCTTGATGTTTGTACTAAAATCTGGCCTAAAACCCAGATAATATCCATAATTTATTCATATTGAAGGGTATTTACTTCTTTCCAACATATGACAACCCTCAATTTCATATATCTAATTTCCCTGCCTGACAAAGTAAAAACTACTTTAAGCCATACAAAAAGAAAAAAAGGAAACATTTTAAATCTAATTGTAAGCTGACAAACTAGAAATATACCTACTACAGTCTCTCGACCACAAGATTTGACCTTGATTTTGCAAACTCCACTCAAAAATCTGAAAAAAATAAACAATTAGTAGCGATGCACAACCTTTTTCACAATCTGGAATAACATTAAATTATCTATGCTTGCCTTCCCATCAGAGCCAAGGCTAAAAATGCTAGTCTCGTCTGGTCCAAACAGAATAGAAGTGATGGAAGAATCATGTGCTGGCCAGCCAGTGATTTGTAGACCAGCAGACATGTCTTCCACTAGTTAAGGATGACACGATTGTCAAACCATGAGGTCACTGATTCAACATTCAAAATACAATTTATTATCCAAAAAAAATTGCAGTATTTTATTTTACTGAATGACTGAGCCCAATAATCTTAGAATAACTTAGTCCAATAATAGGGAACCTTAGAAAGCATAAGAAAACACAGCAAATTAACAACTCCAGCAAGAGAAGATATAAATAAATACAACTACTGTTGAAATTAGGTAATGATAACTAAAGGTAATTAGACAATAAACCAAGGATTAAGTGAACTTAGAGTCAAAACAGATAATAATGGAAATATAACAATCAAGTCAAATGATAATGGAAATATGTTAACAACAACAAAAAATTATTTCATAAAGGAATCACCAAGACCAAAGCAAGGAAAGAATCAAGTGAATAAAATTAAGGATACCAAACATGTGAATCATTCCATCAACTGCAGAAGCTGCCAAAATCTTTCCATTGTGATTAAAGCATAGAGAAGTAATTGCTGGGGGATCTTCTCCAAGAGGAAGGACTGTCTTTATGAAATCCAAAAAATTAAAAATAGCCATAAAACAACATAAACATAAAACATTTTATGCAAAGAAGCACGTACCATGGCTTTCCAAGTCTTCATGTTCCACACAGTCAGGGAAGCAAAACCCAGGTTGCCAACATATTTGGAACCAGCCCTACACAGACAGTATAAACATCATAATATTAACAAAAGGTGAAAAACAGAAAGAATGTATAGTGAAAGCAAAATAAAGGAAAGGATACCCTAACCAATGGTATTTAACCATAGTTCCATTCTTATATCCGAAATCAAAACAGCAAAACATTCATATCATATCATAAATAAACTAACATATTTTTTTAAAATAGATTATCAAATTACCAAATTAAATTAATTTGCTAGTTTAGCAAAGAATTCAATATTTAAAAATTTAACAATTACCCTCCAGATGCTGCTGCAGACACAAAAATAGGTTCCACAGGACTGCACTTTATGTCCAATACACTGTAAAATATGGGTAGAAGTGTTATTAGGAAATGCACGGAAACCTGAAAAACTTATAAGGTTCAAATATATTTGAAGTCCCCAAAAAAATATAACATTTTTTTAGTTCCTGTAATTTTTTTATCCCTGCAAAATTCGCCGTCACTTGTTTATCCTTGTCATAACAGTAGAGACTTAAAAGGAAAACCTTTATATTTTATAGATGCCTAAAAGTAGGGACCATACAAAAATTACTATATCTGTGAGAACTAAAAAAAAATATTGTTATATTTTGTGGAAACATAAAACCAACACTGCTGTATTTGCAAAGAAATAAACATATTATTGTTAATGACAAGTTAATGTCATGACAAGCACCAAAAACAATGACTATTGCAAGGAGCAAAACCAAAAATAAATATAGGGATTAAAAAAGAAAAAAGCTACTATATTTGCAGTGACCTTCAAAATATTTAAGCCATCATATAATTGGGAAATACCTTGGAAATGATTCAGTTGTGCTGAGATCACAGACAACTCTCTTTGCATCCACATTCCATGCTTTAATGCACCCATCGGATGTACCTATAAGAAGCTTTTTATCAAGAGGAAAAACTTAATAATCTGATCGTATAATCTCATATTCATTGAAACTGAATAAATTCAATCACCGATCAATTCACATACCAAGCGGTCTGATTTACATTCCCAGTCAAGTGACAAAATTTCAGTGCCACAATATATGGTTGCGTTTCTAGACACTGGAGTTGATGTATCATATGTCCATATCCTTCATTAAAACATGCAGAGCAAACAAAGGTGAAATTGCCTGAGACTTCATAAAAATTAAGGAATAGGTGCAGATACTCGGTGAAAGGTAAAGAAGGATTGATGAAGGGAAACATATAAAGGGCATTTTGTAAACATAAAGGCATTGGAGTGCATCATGCTTCCTTTTAATTTAATTTATATGTGACGTTTATGTTATTGTTCAAAATAAATCTGCACACATGGGTTCTAAATCGTGACAAATAAGGTACATGCTACAGCCAGTAATTGAGACTAAAATTTACACGAAAACTATTCCATTTTTTCACTAAAGTAACACTTCATATCAACTCCTAAAAAGGGTACCTGACAGTTCCATCAAGAGAAGCACTGGCAATATTGTTTCCAGATGCAGAGAAGCGACATCGACTGATTGGACTGGTGTGCCCCAGAAATGTCTCCTAGAAACCACAGTGATATTACATTCACACAGATTCCAATAAAACTTGATTCTGATATAGAAAATGCAAAAGCAGAACAGCCGGGGGACATATATAAGGCTCTGTAAATTTTACCTGGTGCTCTACTTTGACCTCAGCGAAATCTTCATCCCCATCGTTTTCTACCACAAAATTCATTGTTAATTTTCATTTCCAAATATTCAATCAAGGATTACAGAAACATTTAGTAATTGCTATCTTACTCTAAAGAAAAATTTATTCAGTGTCCACAAAATTAGGTGTGGTTTGAAGTTCAGATAAAGTGAATCAGAGTTACATGCTGAATTAGTGAATACAAAATATAATTCTAAGAAATAATAAGTAAAGATAAATTGATAGGGTTGCTTTCATGTTTGAAATTTAAATAAACAAATACAAAGCTTTTAAGTCTCATTTCGATGAGTTATGCAAGATTGCAACTGATTCTAGCTTTCAGCGTTGTCTTAGGAAAACTATCATTTGAAAAACCAAAAAAAAAAATAGATCTCTCGACATACAAAATCAATATCTTGTTTCAGTGCAATTTGTGGTTTCAAGTTACAGCTTACAGCTAGTGGCAATGCAAAACTGATGTCATCACTGTCTCCAGGATGCAAATGAGAGTCATATTGGCAGAGAAAAGCCCAGGCATCTGACATGGTGTCCTAACTTTTCTCGGCACTTCCATGACTAATTAACTAGTTATCTTTTCAGAACAACAATTAATCATTTTGAAGATGTCCGAACACGAATTAGAACAATTTAGAACAACTCTATCCATATAAAGCAGCCATTAGGCAGCAACTATCTTAAATACAATGACCAAGCAATTAAATAATGGCAAATGCTATCGAGTGCCCTATGGGCACTGGTTAAGGAATTAAAAGGGAAATTTTATTTTTGGATGTGTAACAATGCACTCCCCGATGATTTTTGAGTACGCTATCTCATTATTTCTAATAAAAAAAAAAAAAATTTATTTCTTTAATCAGTGTCCACTCGTTAAAGAATTAAAAGAGAGTGAGCGATAGTGAAGCATGTCTGTCTGCTTCTATAGGAAATGTGTTACCTTTTAGGCTGGCATTGTCAGCTCCGCCGTTCCTCAAACAGTCATTCGATAGAGAAGCTGAATCATCATCACCAGATGTGGAGCCAATCAACTCGGAATGAACATTTCCGAGTTCACCCACAGCTAAATCTTGGCTAACCTCGATTTGACCAACTTGTGAAATGCTAGTTGGAAAAACATCCAGAGAATTTTTCACCGTACGGGTACTTTCTTCACGCAAATTGCTTGATGAACCAATACTCCCTTCCATACTTCAATCCAATTAATCAGAAAACCAACCATGTCCATTACACGCCACAGGACTGAATAAACAAACACACGCTTACCTTCTAAATTGACGTAACTGTGCCTCTTTCTCATCAAGCAAAGCCTGAAGTTGGGACAACTTCAGATTTAAATGTACGATATCTCTTTTGAGTATATTAGTAGCATTCATCTCCGAACTAACCTTCAGTAGTGCAGGTAGACGTGATACAATATTAAGGCTATACAAGTTGTGAAAGAGATAACGATATTTTCTGAATTAAACAAGCAAGACACCGAAATTCATGGTTTTAAATTATGGTCTACAATGACATAAAGGTTGTTTGTATCACCGCACCACAACCACATCGCCCATGTTCCAAAAAAATCTAAATCTAAATTGACTAGTGATAAGACCAAAAACGGGAGTAAATAAATTAAGGAAAACTCTCACCTCGCAACTGGTTTTGTAAGATTTAGTTAGAGTATAACCCAAATGCTGATATGGGATCAGAGTTTATCTTAAATCCATTAATAAACCACCTATCACGTTATTCATGCACTGAGCCTGATAGTAACGGACATGAGAAGCGTATTGAATAAACTCAACTCCGAAAAGTATATAAGTGGGAGAGAACACTTAAGCCACAAAACAGTTTTGTTGAGCTAAGTTAATCCAAAACCCAAACTCTAACATACTACAGTCTCATCTACTGCAATTTCCCACAATCTCAAGGATAGCCATGAAATGAAATCACAACACCAATTTAGTACTACGAACAGAATTAATGTGAAGGATATGAGTAGCACTGAAAACCTCGCTGAAGAAGTTCCTAGAAGAAAGATGCAAAGCCTGATACCACTCCTTAGAGAAAAAAGCCCGAAACTCGGGATCCAAGTGCGGGTTCTTCTTATAAGGAATTGCTGCAACACAAACGACATCTCATTTCACCGTGCAAGTTCATCACACGAGAACAGAAACAAAAACGACGAAAGAGAAACAAAACGCACCGAACCAGAGAGTCCAATCTTGCGACCTCTGCAACAATTCGGAACCGTAGAGCGCGAAGAACTCAACCACCTTGTCGTTACGATTGCACTGCACGGCGTGGACGACGTAGAAGCGTAGAATAGAAGCCTCCAACTTCGAGAGCGTGGAGACGAGTAGCGTGTCGGAGGGGGAAGAGAGGTAGTGTTTGAAGAACCCGAGAAGCGCGACAAGCTTATCGGCGTGGAACTTAGGAACGTAGACGGAGAAGATTAGGTCGAGGATCTTGTTGACCTCGAAGCCCTTGCCGATGTCGGTGCGCAATTCAGTCTCGTATGATTCGAGAGTGTTGGTGAAGCCGCGGAACACCAGAAACTCCCTCACCAGCTCCTCGGCGTGACGCATCTTCTCCATGGTCGCCTACAAGCGCAAACGAACGTCGCTGTTGTTATCGTTACTCAATAGCATCGAGAATTGATCAGGGGAAATGGAATGGTGCTGGATTGAGAGAGGGTTTGCGGTGGCGGTGCTAAATTGCGCCGCTGGGGTTTTGTAGCGATTTGTGTTTGTCTTGCGGATTGGTAGTTAGTTAGCACGTGCCGCGTCTCCGATCTTCGGTGCTGATTGTGAACGGAGTCCCTCACCTCACTTCCAAATCCAATCAGCTGAACCGGTTCACCGTTACCGTTAAATTCTACAGTAAATAAATAGTCTTTTTAGATTGAGAAAATATTTTTATGTTTATTTTATTTTAATTATAAAAATAATTGTATTTTAAACTTGTAAAAGCGCGTATAAAAATGATAAAATTGACAAGGTGAAGAAAAGGATTTCTAATAATTTAAATTAGAGATAAAAATAGTTAGTTAACTCAACATTTTAAACGTTAGTTAGAAAGTTTGATCAAAATGGAGTTTTTATGCTAATGCAACCACTGAAGTATCCCTGCTCCGCAAAGAGTATAATTACGTAGATACAATAACCCTTTACTACGAAGTTAATAAGAGTCTATTTCCATCCTATGTGGGACTTCTCCCAAAACCATAGAAAGAGTCATTTCAACATTGTAAAGCTTCCATGATGAACACGAAAGACAATTTCTTAGGTTGTGGCAGCAAAAACTTTGAAGACTATCTTGGTGACATTGTGGAATTGCTGCATGTGGCACGAGATGTGAGATGGCTGGTAAGAGTGAATGAGCTGGAGTGATTGTAGTCTCTTTTCATAGCTTTGTATACATGGTCTAAGCCTTCCTCAATTAACTCTAGCACTGTTTGTGGCATTGGTGGCATATTAATGTCTATCGAATCTTCCAGCAGTCTTACCACTTCCCCCATTGTTGGTCGCATTGATATCTCATCTTGGATGCACCAAAATGCTATTTTCAGAGCTCTCGTTAGCTCTTCTTCATCAACTGCCCCATTCAGTCTTCTATCTGCCACTTTACTTACACACCCATTTGAGATCTCCTACAGTACCCAACATTTTCCTTATCAAACACTTAGATAACAAATTTAATACACATCACGACTATGATACACTCTTTCTAACACACTTTGTAGTAAATAAGTGGGATCTGAGAAATATACCTTGTAAGCCCAACCAGGATAGAAGAAATCCTCTGGACCAAAGGACATGTCAAGATTTCTCCTTCCACCAATGATCTCTAAAAGAAGCATGCCATAACTGTAAACATCAGCTTTGACAGTTATAGGGCGATTACCAACCCATTCTGGTGCCAAATAACCTCTAGTGCCTCTCACCATTGTCACCACATGAGAGTGCTCCCTTCCCATCAATTTGGCTAGTCCAAAATCAGATACTTTTGGACAAAAGTTTTCGTCTACCAATATATTCTCCGGTTTTATGTCACAGTGTATTATCCGATCCCTGCATTGCTCATGAAAGTACGCAATCCCTTGTGCAGTAGCTATGGCTATATTCAAACGAGTTGTCCAATCTAACAATCTATCTCGCCCTTGATACGAAGGGAAGATCCATTTATCCAATGACCCATTCTTCATGAACTCATAAACCAGAAGCCTATCAAACAAATATTTGTCAAAGCCAATTAAAGCATTACAATTTTAGTTTAGTAAACATGTGTCAGTCCATAAAATATCATCGTTAGGATAAATTTTAAGATAGTTATTATTAAAGTTAAAATTGATTGTGAGGAAAGAGTGCATACCTATGTGATCCCTCAGAACAATAGCCGCATAGGCGAACCAAATTCATATGATGCATTGAGCCAATAGTGTTTACTTCAGTGATGAATTCCTTCTCTCCATGAGGCAAAACCTTGTCAAGTTTCTTCACTGCCACCAGAGTACCATCTCCCAGACTTCCTTTATATACACTCCCAAATCCACCTGCAAAACATGTACATTTAGTAACACTTCACACAACATCGAAACTCTTCATGTAACTGTAACTTATTTGCCATGAAATTTAATATAGAACACACTTACCTGTTCCTAGCAGCTGTGAAAAGTTGCATGTCCTGATCTGCAAATCACGGTATGTGAAGTTCATTGGAGCACCTGATAAGATCAAGGAACTTTCCATCTCCCTTTTCAAAGTTCTCTTCCTGTGAACACTGTAATACAGTAATAAACTCAGGAAAACAATGAGAACTACCATGCTCAAAACGGTAGGAATAATCACAGCTTTCTCCTTTGCACTTCCCATTCCATCAGAAGAGCTACTATTAGACCCTCCTTCTTGGCCTTCTGGAGTCCATGACCCATTTGCTCTGATCTTCACAAACAAAGTTGAGCTTGTATCCTCAAAACCACCAAAACTTAAGCTCCTCAACACCCAACAATATGGTCTCTCCTCATTTAGCCCATAAACAGAAGCCACACAATCACATTCTGACAAGCAAGCATCCCCACATTTTGACACATTAGTATCACTGTAGTTAGCTATAACTGAAATGTCAGAAAAATAATAGTTGGTTTGCTGCACCGTCGAAATCCTAAACTGAGATGTCAGGTTTTCATGCTTGTCATTGCATTTTCCTACAAGAGATGAATTCTCATAGCACTGCCCATCCATCCCAACTTTAGAAGTTCCTGGCAAGCAAGTGCAAGTGGCTTTTGTCTTGCTTCTATCCAAATTGCAAACCCCATTGCCACAAACTCCAGCAATGTCACATGGATTTGAAACTGCAGCCCACTGTGGCATCCACTGCCTTGAGCCATTCACTTCGTCCCATCGATATAACCGCAGATTGCCATTCTTCTCCAGTGTTAGTCTCCTGAGAACAGTTGATGATGCAGATTGATTGACAGCAGAAGATAAGCCTGCATCGTCACCATCATTCTTGTACACATATACTGCTCCATCAGATGAGTCTCCATACACAATCCCAAAGCTCCCAGCATGGTCTAAAACTGCTATAACCTCCCCAGTCACATTGGAGATATCAGGGCCTTCCCAATAGGAATAGTTAGTGTATGACTCATCTGAGGCTTGGTAAGTCTCGAGAAGATTGTAAGTGAGAGCAAGGCTTAAGGAAGTACGCTGTTGAAGCATTTTGAGAGAATAGTAGCCGCCACCATGAGAGGAAGACTTTGATGAAGTTAGTTCAGAAGACACTGTTAGAAGCTGGTTGGGGAGGAGAGTGTCGGAAGGTTGAGAAAAACTCTGCCACACTGGGTGGCTGGTGGCGTTGTGGAGGATGAAATTGCCAGATTCTGCCATGACTGCTGCTTGTACTCCAGCACCTGAGGTGTTTGAGGTCCACACTGTGATGTCTCCATCCATGAGAACAAGGTTGCCACTGGTGTCAAGCTCCAATATTGCATCTTGGGATACAGGAGTATCTCTATTTGGATTGAGATCAAAGAAAATGAAACATGTTGGCATTCATAACCTGCAGAAGCTTTTGTAAACACTAAAGACTACATGGATATATGATTCATGACTTTCTCTTTCTCTAAGTCAAAAACCAGAACTAACCATCTAATCTGCACTACAGTCACATACCCTTTAACACTGAGATTGTATTTAATTAAATTGATTTCTAATACTTTTTAACCTGTAATGTTTAAAATGTTTTAGTAAGATATTTATACAATTTTTAATTACATTTCTAACTGCTATTATGTTTTAATCCTTTAATAAATTAATGTTTTCATTATTTCCAGACAAATGGAAATACAATTATAGTATATATTAATATTACCTATTTCAAAGATTGGTCTGTAAAGATTTATCAAGAAGAGAAGTGTAAAGATAAAGTTAAAAATTTATAAGCTAAGAACTATATTTAAAAATGTAACAAAACTACAATGTATGCCAAATAATTTAACCTTTATATTATTTTTCAGCAAATAACTAAATTTTAATGACTTTTACGTTATGAACAAAGTACCTACAATCTAAAAAAAACACTTCTATTTATTAAAAGATGAAACAAACGTAAACGTAAGAATGATATATTGACAACCTTTGTTCAGTATATAATCTCTAATTGATGATATAAAAAAATGATATTTTTATCATTTCATATAAAAATTAAAATTTTAGACGAAGAAAAAATTAAAATTTTAGACGAAGAAAGATAGTGTATAGTTGTGAATGTATATTTTTCAAAAAAAATATTGTACAACTAAGAGTTTATATGATTGTTTTATTCTCCTTGCGTCTTTGATTCCACTTAGTTTTTCAAATATGTTACATCATTTTTCTGTGCTCCCTTAAATATTGTTGTTGTTTAGTTTTTCCATTATATTTGGCTTAAGACATTTTTTTTTTTCATTTTATCTTTCAAAAGTGTTCTCAGTTATTTATTCTCGCCCACTACCAAATTTTAAGGAAATTCTCCACATACTTTCATATATTTTCCCTATATATCTATATTTAAGGTATGTGTGTTCATTCCCTTATTCTTTTTTTCATTTATTTTTGAAATTATAAAAAAAACAAATAAATGTAAAAATAAAATACAAAATTAAAAAAAATCTTTGCACCGGAAAATACATAAAAATCTTCTAGTCATCCCTTTTTCATATACTTAAATGATAAAACTAGATATTATCTGAAAGGAAAAAAAAAAGTGAAAGTGTTACATCTTATGTTGTTAAAAAATGAGGTGATATTTTATTTAAAATTATTTAAAAATTTAAAAGATATTAAAATTGATTTTACACAATTAATATAGTTTTTCAATTTTAGTCTAGTTAAAGTTATCTGTGGATTAAATTGAAGAAGAAAAACTTAATTTACAGACTCAATGAATTTTATCATATAAAATACTTTCTGGTGCATATTTTTTCTGTATTCAGAAACATTAATTGTGCAGAATAAGCTAATTTATAAAGAGGAGGATGATAAAAAAAAGGTACCTATTGGGTGACCAAACTAGAGTTGGATCTCCTGGAAGCTGTGCAAACCAAACACCAAGCTCAAACAATCCATGATCAGTATCTGCTGGAGTGAACCCCAAAGCAAATGTGCCATTTTCGGAAACCCAAGTTTGGGCCTTGCTAGACAACAACTTGGAGCCCAACCCAATGTGGGCCGAAATGCATGATCTAAAAGAAGAGAGGGCAAAAGCAAGAACTAGGCAACAACATGAAAAGGAAGAGGAAGCAGTAATGGCCATGGAAGAAGGTGTTAGAAAAGAAGAAAGCTTAGAAAATGTTATGGCATGGTGTTATATAAGGGGGTGAGTAGCGGGGGAGTGTAGTGTTGTAGTTGGAGAAGAAAGACACAGAAATTGAACACGTGGAAAGTGGTTGTTGAACTACATGTTTGAAAAACGTTGGCTAATGTGTGGTCGGTAAATAAGATATGATTAGATATGTGTGTATGAACTGAGTGCTTTGTGGGTTTCAAATAGGGATTCAGATGTGTGCATGACCCAAAGATTGTAAAGGCTACACAATATGGGACACGTAATTCTTTAAAACACGTTTCACACTTTTTCAAAAATAGGGGCATGTTTATGTGCATGCTGACTTTTCACAACCTAACTTCCTCACTCTATTTTTAATCACAACTCTTTTCTTAATCACTTTTTTTTAAATTTCGATCACAAACTTTTATCTAACTAATAATGTTGTGGATACTCACTTTTGGTATAGAATAAATTATCCATACCAATCACTGTAAAAAAAATGTAAATTGAATCATTTTAACCTGATTACATCTATTTTGGTCAAGAACTCTACAAGTTTGACTTCAATGAACATTCAAGTGTCTCCCATATGATATTTCACACTATTTATAGAAAAAAAAATTCTTAGTGTTCAAATGGTTAATAATTTGTTGCAATTTCGTAATATTTTTCTAATTATTCGCAGAAATCAGTGCTTGAGCACCTCAACAAAGTAGGGAGTGGTTCAATAATTCCATAATCTATCCATACCTACACTATTATCATACATGTATCTACTACGAAATTATTAACAAATTAACATGATATTAAAGAAGGGTAATGAAAAAATGAGATAAAAAAAATAGTAGTCCTCTGTTTGTATCTTAATATTCAATTATGGCAATAAATTAAGAATATGTTTAGTAAAAGAATTGTTAGAAGTAAAAATTTATTAAAAATTATTAAATTGTAAATAAGATTCATTAAGTAAAGAGTAGGACAAATATAATGTGTCTTTTTTTATATTTTAAGTGATAATAAAAATATATTGAAAATATATTATTATTATTATTATTATTATTGTTATTACTTACTTACTTACGTACTTATTTACTACAAAATAGATCTCGCTAATACTTTCAACGTTTATTATTAACTTTTATAAATTAGTTTTTTATTTAAATATCATTTATCAAAATCTAAGATAATATTAATTATTTTATCAATTGTATAATTATTTTTATTTAACTTTTGATCAATTTTCATTGGTATAAATTTATTGTGACATAGAAATAAAAAAAACCATAATTATTTTATTAGGATAAAAATAGTACTATTTTTTATTTTTTATGTAAGAATCTTTAAGAGAAATAGATTTTTTTTTTTATGTTAATGCTTTATTTAGAATGAACAATATAAAAAGGTGAAAATGGAGAAAGATAGAAAGGAAAAGAAAGATAGTAAAAAGTGTGATTATTTAAATTGAGATAAAGATGGTTAAATATGTAGTTATTTAGATTGAGAGAAAGTAAAAGGTGTGGTGATTTGGATTGAGAGAAAGAAAGTGGAGAGTGAAAAAAATAAGTGAGAAATTTATAAGTAATTTAATTCATATGATAAATTAAAAAATTAAACTTATATCCTTAACAAAAGACCAAATTACCCTTACGTTAAAAAAGAATTTTGATTAAATGTTAAGTATTGTTTTAATACACATTAGACGTGTTGTGCAACACATTAAATGTTAAAATGAAAATTTTAAAAATATAAAATAAATTAAAATTTAAAAAAAGGTTAAAATTGTTGGTTTGTTACTATCATACACTATCTAATATAAAATTTGTTATAGGAGTTATATCGAGGTACATGCATAGTCTAAAAGTATACTTGTCAAACAGATTTTTAGATACATCAAAGCAACTTGTATTCTCTTTAATAACACACCAACTCGAAAAATTGAAGTTGTTGGGCTCACGAACACAAATTGGGAAGATAATAAGGACGATCATAGGAGCATTTTAAGGTTTGTGTTATTTGTAGAAGGAACTCCAATCTCATGGAGCTCGAAAAAGGAACAAGGGGTTGCATTGTTCACCTGTGAAGCATAACACATAGGTGTTGCTACGATGTGTTTGTGAAGCTACATGGCTAGAAAAGTTATTGATTGAATTGAAGTTGAAGCATGATGCAGGAATGAAGTTTTTTTAATTAAAAACAGGTTTACAATAAACTTGTCAAAGAATCCCATAACTCATGGTAGGAGTAATATTAACACTAAATTTCACTGTTTGAGATATCAGTGTTTCCCAATGCTTAAAGCGGATTTTATATGCAGAGTTAGGGGAAATTTAAATTTCCAAATTCACTCAGCCAAATCTCATTCCCTCAACGGATTTGAGATTTAAAGTTTTGGAAATTTTCTATCTCAAATTCCCCCGCCAATTTTCATGGGCTCAAGCCATTTTGACAATATTTGTTATTTTTGCTTAACTACCTTTTATTTCTCTTCTTTAAGTTATGAAATTCAATTAAATCTTTTAAAAAATTAACAATTTGTAAATTATAAATGATTACAAATTTAAAATACCTATATTTGATTAAAATTATGCAACTTAAGTGTTTAAACTAATTTACTCACTTTCTTTGTGAAAAATAATGTTTTGTGACTATTGACGATATTTTCTAATTGTGTTAAAAGTATAATTTTTTTGTATGATGGAATGATATGTTGATGAATAAGATGAAAGATGAATAACGTGGAATGTAATCAAGACTATTTACCGTGTTGAGATTGTTAGGAGAGTGTATTGATTTGTAAGTGTTTTGTGAAAGAGATGATTTTGACTCTACTGATATTTTGGAATCACATAGATGAAGAGTACCAGGTGGTGAGAGTCAAAGGAGGTTCATAAGATTGAATTTGAGGTTTAAAGAACTTATCAGAGTAAATCATATGAATTTACCCATTGTCATGTGAGGATAGATTCGTGAAAGGGAGATTATGTTGTGATGAAAACATGGTAATATGACAAGTGCAGGTCTTTGAACACTAATTAAGTGTCTATGTGTGGATGTTAACAAATTTATGACGCGAGTTATATTGAACTATGGTAGTGGATTTTTGGCATGAGTGATGAGAAATATGAAACATTTACAAACACTTAGTTGCTTAGTATATTTGGAATGAATGAAGTGTGATGATACATGTGATGATTCAAATTTAAATTTTTTATTGAAAATTTTAAGAATCACTAGTTTACCCTACTTTTTTTTTGTGTGGTTCTTTTCAAAAATCTGCAATGATGATGTGTTACACGTTAGTAAAGAATATTGTGAGTCTTGAGACATTAGAGTGAAGATGATAAATTTTCTTTTATTTTTTTTATACTTTGTTTGATGATATAAATATTTATAAATTCTTATATGATAGGATACTATTATTTATAAATTAAATGATATATAACTTTAATAAGGTACTGGGAGATGTTAGAATATATGTGTTTAGCCTACAAATAAATTATTATGTTATTGAATAGAAAATTTAGACCTTTTGAACCATCTAATTATATTCATAAATAATCAATTATCACTTCCAAAATTATGGTTAGTTATTGGTGAGGTAACGTGTTTTCTCTTATATCCAATTTAAGAGTCGTGTTTTCTCTTATATCCAATTTAAGAGTTTCCACCGTCCATACCTAAAGGTTGAACTCCAAATTTGGATAAACAAATTTTTAAAAAAACTACAATTAGCTTGCATTTATCCATTTTCAATTCATAGCTACTTGTTTGAGTTTTGTTTCTTTTCTTTTTCATTCTCAAAAGTGAGAGACGCAGACACGTAATTTACTAATTTGAAGAAGAAAAAAGTACCAGAAAATTTTCCCTATCATTGCATCAAATCATGAATCATGTTTTTATTTTTCGTTTTCATATTTAGTCTCTGACTTTTTAAGCATTTTATTTTGTATTTTATTCATTAAAGTATTTTTTTAAAATTTAACAAAAAAACTTTACAATATGAAAAATAAGACATGATTTTACATTTCACTTTCTACAAAAATTTACGGAATTTAAAAAAATAAATCAAACCTAATAG
>Ga0123341_1001546_pt1 | contig 17575 bp, 19 predicted proteins | sample Turbeapinknodule_FD_89959 | JGI IMG/M metagenome (GOLD analysis project Ga0123341, IMG submission 89959) | Root nodule microbial communities of legume samples collected from Mexico - Turtle bean Mexico pink nodule | ecosystem: Host-associated > Plants > Roots > Nodule | place: Mexico: Nepantla...
AAAGAGGTAACATGATATGTTAAATTATTTTTATAATTCTTGAACATATATGTATCTTAAAACTAATTTATGTCAACCATATTTTGAAATGCAGTTCTTCACGGATGAAACACCAATGACTTCAGATGCCATAGCATATGTGAGACATTCTTGGTCCACATATTTCCTAAACTTTTATAACTCAGCGATAGTTGATAAATAGTGTAGGAATTATATATAATTTGATTAGTGTTTGTAATACATTTTGATCAATATATATTTGATTCTCTGAATTTATTTCAATTTATGTATTTGTCTGGCTGGGTATATATAATTGAACAGGTTAATTTATATGAGAATTAGCACTAAACAGATTGCACTAAAAAAACACTATTTACAAGGGCGACTATTTACCATAGCCACAGTTATAAATGCAACACAAGATTTACAAGTGTGGCTATTACCATAACTACACTCATAAATGTGATTTACAAGGGCAACTATTTACCATAGCCGCCCTTGTAAATCACATTTATGAGTGCGGGTATTACATAACCGCACTTGTAAATGCATTACCTTAAACCCCTAAACCCTGATTCAAAAGCATATACAAGTGTGACTACCAGAAATAACCGCCCTTATAAATAGTATTTACAAATGCGGATATACAGCCGCACTCTCTTCGATTTAAGAATGCGTGCTGATCAAATGCGGTTATATAGCCGCTCTTGTAAATGTAAAATAGCTGCACTTATTTTGCCTTTCTGCACCAGTGATTCGATCGTGATCATGACCCGATCACTTAAAACATATGTCTTTGGTCCACTTAACTGAGATCCAACTGATAGAACTCGACCTAAATAAAGACAGATTCAATAGTCTTGAAAGAGGTTAGGACAACTGCCAAATATGTTAAACTCTTTAAAACAATATGAAACAGAAAACAATTAGATCTACACCCTTAAATAAGTTAATTATATTTATCTTATCACTGACTTCAACAAAAATACACAAATAATACTCCATGCATCAACACCCTTAAAATAAAGGAAAATATATTGACCTTTTATATTGAGACCCCGAAACAAAGGTGAGTACTATTTTCATGCAATATAAACTATAGCATATTTTTAATGCTTTCAATGACTTATCGTCGAAGTCTTATCAAGAGGTGAAGTTTTTCTTAGAATAATCTTTCAAGCATCTTAAAGCAACAAATTTGAAAGACTAACCTGAAATCCACTTCCAAGATCTAACTCAGATTTATTGGCAAGAACACATATCAACAAAGAGTAGTGACAACATTGGACAGAGAGTGAACTCCAATGCCTCACTCATTCCTTCAAATTAGAGACAACCATGACCTCGTTGACCTCTATTCCAGATTCCAACACCTCTATTCTAGATTCCAACATTTGTTGAAACAAAGTAACACGCTGAACGGGTCTATCATCGAGGAATCTCTGAATGATGAAAGATGGAGTTGAAGAGAATTATAAGTTTAATTCAAACTTATAAAATCAGTTTATAAAAAAAGTTTCCAGTAGTACTTATACATTTTAAAATGTTCTTATAAATGATACAATAAATTTAATAAAAATATTTATAAAATAAGATAATTTTTATATCCAATTATATATTATAAAATTTCTTTTATGTTTTAGTTGTAGATATTTTCTCTAATTCATTGTATCAAAGATGGCCGTGCGAAGCTGACATAGCTAAACTTAGACTAGATGTGGTTTAGGGCATTCTGTAGATAATGGTGATGGGTTGGTAGGAGTTGCATTGCCTCCCACATGTTTCTCACTTCCACTGCACTTCAACCCCACGCGCTCCCTTCCCATACATTTTTATATTTATAGATAAAATTTAGTTATTGTGATGAAATTTATTATTTTATATATTCATTTTCATTTTTTATTTTATTTAAGTTGTTTTCTTTATATTTAAGATATTATTTAACAGATTTAAATTTAAAATTAAAGGAATTTGAAGTATTTTGATTGGAGAGAGAATAAATGAAACGTGAGATGATAGAAAATTTTGAAATTATAAAAAGAAAGAATGAAAATGAGCGAGAGAAATTTAATTTTAATGATTATTTCAAAAAATAAATAAAGTATTATATATATAGTAAAAAGGTAAAACTGTGAACAAAATAATAAAAAAATTGTTGAATTTGAATGCAAATTTTGAGCATTTTTGGTTTTGATCTGGTGGTTTGTTTTCTCTCTTCCTTCCTTAATTTCTATGCTGCTGTGGTGAGTTTGGTTGTTTCTCCCTTTTGGTTTTGGTTTGGTTGTTTATTCGGTGTGGGTTTGGTTTCGTTCGTCATTGTTGGGTTACTGTAGGTTGTGTTTTTTATTTGCAGGTTGTGGTGATGAGGTATATATATATATAATTTATAGTTTGCATGACTTTTTCACCTTTTTACTCATGGATTTAATTTTTTAGAGATTTTATAAATATGGTGACATGAATAAAGAACTAAACCATGTACACTTATAAAAGTTGATAAAATACACTGAATTATAAATATTTCGAAATATATTTTGATTAAATAAATTAATTTTTCTTATATATATTTAAATGTATTGATTTTATCACTTTGTATTGATAAAAATATATTTTAATATATAATTTCATTAAACACTTATAGTTCAATAAGTCGTTTTACAATTTTTTTAATTTCTTAATTAGATTTTGTGAGACATAACTTTCATTAGTATCATGTAATCCTTATAAAATCTTTTCGATTTTATATTTGTCATCATCTTAATTTGATTCCGTATGAAAGAGGGAACTCTTTATCAAACTTTAAAGTTCAGACAGAAATCACCCACTTTAAAATTAATTATAATTTTGTTTGCATTAATAGCTTAACAACCCTTTAAAACTAATGTTTTATGAATTTATATTGGGTGAGAATGAGATAAAAAAAATAAAATTACAAAATAGAATTGTCTAAAAAATTAAAAAAATGCTATACCACCTATTTATATACTATGGTTATACATTATATAATAATATAGAAGGAGTGCTCGAGAACTTCGGTGGTGTGAGAATAAGGATGAAATTAAAGATAAGGTCAACATTTTTTTGAAGCTAGATTTGTTGAGAATGAAGAGTTGTTGGTAAAATAGATAATGTCTGTTTTAATACTATTTTTGGGGAGGATAATTAGATGTTGGTCGGAGCTTTTTCAAAAGAGGAAATTAAGGAAGTCTTGTGGAGTTGTTAAAGTTCGAAGAGCCTTGGTCCAAATGATTTTAATATGGGTTTCATAAAGTTCTGTTGGGATTTCATTATAGTGGATATTATGGCAGCGAAGAAGGATTTTGAGCTAAGTGAAAAATGGCATCGGGGCTCAAATATGTCGTTTTTATGTTTAATCCCAAAAAATGAAAATCTGCAACAGCTAGGGGAGTTCAGGCCTATTTCGTTGGTCGCATGTCTGTACAAAATTATTTCAAAGACGTTATCTTTGCGTATGAAAAAGGTGATTGGCAAAGTGATTGATGTCAGGCAGTCTGCTTTCCTCGAGGGGAGGGGTTTGCTGGATAGCGTGTTAGTTGCTAATGAAATTTTGGATGAGATGAAAAGAAGGAAGAAAAAATGTGTTTTTTCAAAGTTGATTTTGAGAAGGCGTATGATTCTGTAAGATGGGAGTTTATTTATTATATGTTAGAAAGGGTCGGTTTTTGCAACAAATGAATTCTTTGGATTAAAGGATGTTTAAAGTCTTCTTCTGTGTCAGTTCTTGTAAACGGTAGTCCGACTAAGGAGTTTTTACCAAAGAGAGATCTTTAACAAGGCGACCCACTAGCTCCATTCTTGTTTCTCATTGTGGCGGAAGGTTTGGCGGGAGTGTCTAGGATGGTGATTGAGAAGAACCTGATCGATAGTTTGGAGATTGGCAGGGAGAAAGTGAAGGTAAACATGTTGGAGTACGCTGATGATACTCTATTTTTCTGCGAAGCAAATGTCAAAAGTGTTTTCAATATAAAGGCGACTTTGTATTGCTTTGAACTCTCTTTCGGGTTCAAGGTGAACTTCATGAAGAGCAAGTTAGGTGGCCTGGGCGTGGAGCAGATAATGATCCAGCGCTTCGTGACGATTTTTAATTTTGAAGTGATGGTGACTCCTTTTGTATATTTGGGGTTTTCGGTAGGAGGGTGCCATAAGAGGAGGGCGTTTTGGGATGGAGTGGTTGGTAGAATGAAGAAAAGTTTAAGTAGGTGAAATGTAGATTTTTGTCTCTAGCAGGGAGGATTTACTTGATAAAGTCAGTATTGTCATCTATTCCATTGTTTTATTTATCTTTATTCAAAATGTCGGAGGCGGTGGCAAACGAGTTTGTGAAAATCCAAAGGAATTTCCTATGGGGGTGGGGTTCCAAGGGAAGAAAGGTAGCCTGAGCCTCCTGGAAAAAGGTGTGTGAAGCTCGTGAGGACGGGGGTCTCAGAATTATCGATTTAAGGACTTTTAATTTGGCGTTACTCGGTAAATGGGTATGGCGCTTGGGGTCAGACAAGGGTAGCCTATGGAAAGAGATTATTGTTTCCAAATACGGGGTTTGGAGAAGCCTGAGAGAGGAAGGGAAAAATAATAAGGAATATATATGGTGTAAAGATTTGAGGAAGGTTTGGAATTCGGAGGGTTGGGGTCGGAATTTTGAAGATTCCATTAATTGGAAGGTGGGATCTGGAAAGGAAGTTTTGTTTTTGGAAGATAATTGGGTAGGGAGAGGGGCTTTGAAGAATGTCTTCCGGAGGTTGTTTTTTCTGAGTCTGTCAAAAGATTTTGTGGTGGCAGCTTTCAGGGGATGGAATAACGGAAAGTGAGAATGAAAATTTGTCTGGAGATTGAATCTGTTTGAATGGGAGAAGAAAATAGTGGTTCTATTTTCTTAGGTAGCCCAAGGTGCGATTTTTGATTTGGATAAGGAGGATAGGTGGGAGTGGAAGGAATGGGAAAAACTCGGGTATACGGTTAAGTCGACTTAACTTCGTCTAAGGGGGGACAAAGATGGAGAGAATGGGACATTGTTTTAAAAAGTTTTGGGTGAATAAAGTTGTACCTATTGCACTAGTTACGGCTTGGAGGGTGTTGGAAAACAAGTTGGCCACTAAGGCTAACCTGGTTAGGCACAAGATTATGGTTGCAAGTTCTACGTGCAGCCTGTGCGGGGTGGAGGAGACTAGTACCCATTTGTTCTTCGAGTGCAAATTTGTTTGGTTATTGTGGAACCATTGTTGTTTATGGCTGGGTGTGCAGGGTGCGTTTCATAATATCCCATTGTTAAACTTTTCCCAGTTTAGGATGAGCAATGCGCTGGCTTCGGTGGATGAGGTTTGTGGAGAGATTCGGATCGCAGTAGTTAATGATGTCTGAAAGCACAAAAATATGGTTTATCTTTAAAGGAGGAGTAGTATATGTATTGGAGGCGTTGGTCAAATTAAAGACTTGGTCTTGAGTTTCATCCAAGTCGCATTCTGTTTTTTTTTTTCTTTTCTGATTGGTGCATAGATCCGATGGTTTGTATGGGGATGATTTTATGAGATATTTACTTTGTATGTTAGGTGACTTTTTCTGGGTTAAGTTAGGAGTGTTTTGTATAGCCATACTTGGAAGTATGTCTACTGAGAGTGATTAAGGTTGTCATTATGTATAAGGATGGAAATACTCTTAAAATAACTCATATTTATTAATTTTTTATATCCATAAAATAAAATGAATTTATATATAATTTAATCATGGTTTAATCTCAATGCTAATAAAAAAAATTAAGAGAATTAGAATAGCAGAAGTATAATAAGAGCATGCAGTATGTTATAATAAAAACCAAAACAAAGAACATAAAACAGATACAGCAGTTATTGTGAAGAAATGAAATGAGTGGGGATAAGATATTTTATTGATGAAGATGTGCATTATATAAGAGGCATTGAGACGGGGTCATCGCAGAAATTGCATTTGCATTTCTTGAAAAAGAAAGCACATTGGCCTGAGATTGCGTTGTCTGAGGTCTGGCAATGGTGGTTGCAAATGGAAGAATGGAAGCATCTTGGATGAGGCCAGGTTTTGCTGCTCCGCCAACAACTGCCTCTGTCTTCCTTCCCTTCCGAAGCTGTCCACACAAATAACCTCACAAGTTAATCAAATCAACAACAAAAACATGCATTTTAGGATTAACGTAACGGGACTTACCTGAGGCTACAAGAACAATGAGGGCAAAAAAAGCTGCAAATACTTTAATACGCTTAAGAAACCCTGCCATGGCTGTTCACTTTTGCTGCTATAGAGATGAAATGACGATGTATATATAACACTCAGGATCTCATGCTTCAGTGGTGATCTCACGGTTAGGTTAACTTCACAGTAACATTCACAATTCATGATGCCATTATCTACCATTTTACTTTTTTTTATCTTCTTACTGATCCATCATATTGTGCAGATTAATATGAAGGAATATCGATGAAATATAAGAAAGAAAGAGGAAAAATATTAAGCCACTGTACCAGAAAATTAGAATGAGACAAGGTTTTTCAAGGGTTCTTGTTATTTTAATTATATTGTTTAGTTTTAATTATTTTATTTTAATGTTTTATATTTATGTAACATGTTAAAATGCTTTTTAATTTAGTTTCAAAAAACAATATACTTACTTAAATATCATACTTTCGTTGTGTTTGATGAATTGGTTGAAGTACTGATGAATATTTTATCACAATATTATATTTATTTTAAGTATAAAAATATTCATAATTAAATTATAAAAGTACCGATCATTGAATTATTTAAATTTAAATTTTTATACATTTGATAATATATTATTTGATATTTCAATTGTTAAAATTTAGAATTTTATAAAGGAGTATTAAAATTATAATTCTATATAATATAATAGTTCATTTGATTTACATTTGGACCTTCTACTTTCATAAGATAATTAATCTCTTTAACAATATTTATTTCATATTCAAAATATTTATTAAAAGACACACAAAATTATTATTATTATTATATTTTCAAAGTTAGAAAGACAATAATGAAAGGAACAATTTGAATTGTTTTTTAGAATACAAGTGATTTAAATGAGATTTTTGAAGTATCAATATTTTATTAATTAATTTATAAAGTTTATAAATAAAAATTTTAATTATTCAAATTTAATTTTACCAAAATCAACATTTTTTAATTTTTTTTCTATATTTTTGAAATAGTTAATATTTTTTTTTATATGTGAGTCCCCTTTGGAGATTTTAGTGGATGTATAACATTTTCACTTGACTAAAAGTCATTTTTGTTTTTAGTAAGTATTTTTTTATCATTTTCCTTAAGTTAATTTTATGAAAATGGTTGTGTTGTTTTTTTTTTTATAAAGATGAATCTTTGTTCGTTAAAAAATATTATGATATGTTGATTATGTACAAAATTCTGTAACATCCTTATTTTTATCTATATTTGATAATATATTATGTATATAATATCTAATTAACATATAAATATATAATACTATCTCAAAATATATCCATCTACTTAGGGATTTTAATATAAACAATTTAAAATTTAAAACATTCAAAATGAAAATCTCATCCTCGGACTGATCAACAAAAAATAGGATAAACTAGCTATATAATTTTTTTTAACTAATTTCAATTTTAAATTAATAAACATAATTCATCAAGTTTCATACAATTTCTCAAACTATCAAAATTATCATTCATATTACTCATGTCAGATTTCTACTAACTCACATACTCAAACACTTGACTTTACTTCCAAAAGAACAACAGACAAAGTCATATGAACTTCATTTGACTTTCACTAACTGAATAACTTCATCTATGTAATTTCGTTATATCAATAAAGACAAAATCGTCTCATTAATGGGACACTCACAAATCAATACACCCTAATAACAATCTCAACACGGTATTTCCTTTCTTGAAAATACTATGTTTGATCAAACTTTCACATCATTTCATACTTCATATAACTTATAAATACACTATTCAATCATATCATAGTTTAAACGTTTTAAACACTCCAAATATATATAGAAAATCACTTAACAACAATAATCAATAATAAATTATGCTAAATAATAATAGTAATTTTTATTTTATTTTAAATGGCTTAAGCGAAAAATTTTAGTTTGAACAAAAATGGACCAACATATACCCATAATTTTTGGTGTGAGCAAAAATGAACCAGTGTGCACCCAAATTTTTTGGCTTGAGCCAAAAAAAATTGTTTGAATTAAAATGGACCAGAAAGTACCTAAAAAATTACCCTATTTTCGCTTGAATGAGATCCCATCTTGTTTGAGCAAAAATGGACCCGAGAACACCTAATATTTTCATTAAACTTTTTATTTTATTGAATATACTAAACCAAAGTAACAAATTCCCTGCTAGGGTTGGATAATTACTCTAAATCAAAATAAAAAACCAATACTCAACAATATTATCCTTTAAGTGATTCATCAAACTATTTAAATATACTTATTTTTTTATATTTTTTTAAAAGAAACATCATCTCTCTAAAAGCTCATATTTCCTTTCCTCTACCTTCTCTCTAAGATTTTGATCTCATCGCTCATCAGTTTGATGATCTGAGTCCGCCATCAGACTCCTGACAGTGAATACTACAAGACTGCCCGATCATAATCTTTAATAGAGTTAAGCTACCCTTGAGCTTTTGTTAGGTTTGGAGTTCTTGGTAAGCATATGCTCAAGTTCGAGGATCATGAACCAACAATTTCTCTTCACGTAACGTGCATGCTCCGGCGAGGGAGGGGAGTGATATCAGACAATGGCGGTTGATGAAGCGGCGTTCTCCATAGGTCAACATGATCGCCGATCGAAGAAGCGGCGTTCTCCATATGTGTGTAGTCGGAGGTTGCTGAAGTTATACAAGGTCAACATGATCGCCGGACGATGAAACGGCGATCTCCATGTGCGTAGTCGGTGGTCGCCGTAGGTATGCAAAGGTCCACATGATCGCCGGTTGATGAAGCGGCGTTCTGTCAACATGATCGCCGATCGATGAACCGGCGTTCTCCATATGTGTAGTCGGTGGTCGCCGATGTTGGTTATATTTTTGGGTATGGTTTTCTCACTTTAAGGTTGTTCTGCTCCAACCATAAAGGAGAGTTTCGTTTGTGGATGATATAGGAAGTCCACTTCTGGTTACTGTATATGGGTTGGGATACCCCTGAAGTATCCCCTTTAATTTTATTTATTCATTGCTGATAAAAAAAAAGACAATGGCGGACACTTCATTTTTCTTTACTAACTTCCCCGAACATTTTCTGGAGAGAGATCTCTGGAAGGTTTTCCAAAGGTGGGGAAGGGTTCTGGACGTTTTTGTTTCAAGAAAACTCAATGCAAGGAACCAGAAGTTTGGCTTTGTAAGGTTTCAAGGAGTGAATGATGTTTTTTCTCTGGAAAGAGAGTTGGATGCAATCTGGATTGGCACCTGGAAGCTGCAGGTGAACCTTCCCAAATATCAGAGGAAGGATGGACTAAGGAAGCAGATGAATGAAGGGTCTAGACTCGTGTGGAATCCAAAGCTGAATACAACGCATCCTAGGGAAGTAAGGAGTGTGAAGGGGAAGCAAACGGAGCAGTTTTCGTTTGCTCAAGTTGTTTCAGAGGGCGTAGCCAAGAACGGAACAAGTGAGAATGCAAGCAGTTCTCTGGGGAACGAGTTAGTTTATCAGATTACAGTGGAGGTAGAACAGGATTCTTGGCTAGAAGGAAGCTATGTTGGTAGTTTTAAGGAGATTCCATGCATGAAATCGATTAAGGAGAGCTTTGTGATGGGAGGTTTCAACCTAGTCAAATTGAGATATCTTGGAGGAAGGTTTGTTATGCTATCATGTGATGAAGGAGGGAGTCTGTGAAAGATCATAGCAGATAACAGATCTTGGTTTGATGAAGTTTTCTCGACGGTTACTCCTTGGGATGGTTCTTTTGTACTGAAAGAACGTTGTGCATGGATACGCTGCAGAGGAATTCCGTTACAGTTCTGGTGCAATCAGAGCTTTTCCAAAGTAGGGGTCGTGGTGGGGGAGGTGGTGGAGATTGACGAAGCAACTGAGAAAAGAGAAACAATGGAGTTTGCTCATTTTAGAGTTAAAACAATGGTAAGCACTGCAGTCAATATGGAGAAGGAGTTTTGTATCAATGGCTGCCCGTGCAAGGTGACCTTCGTTGAAGAGGTGAGTTTCACGGAGATGTGTCTTGGCAAATGGGATGGCGGCGTTTCAGAGGTAGACACTGAAGCAAGCTCCGATGAAGGAAGTTTAGGGGCTAGCTTGTATGATTTTGTGGGGTCGGAGTTTGGTGGGGCCGAAGAAGGTGGCGTGGGCGTCGTCGGAGAAGGAAGAATGGGGAATGAAGAAACGGTCCAGGGTAAGCTGGATTTAGATTGCCTTGGTAAGGAGCGCCAGCTGCACGAGGGAGTTGCTCAAGACCAATTAAGAGGGTCATTGAATGTGCACGACTCTCTTAGTTTTTCTAAGAAAGAGAAAGTGGAATCATTGTTTGGGCACGGATCTCTTAGTTATTCTAAGAAAGAGAAAGTGGAATCATCTTTAAATGTTGAGGTGGCTATTTCCAAGGACACCAAGTCAGTAGATGAAAAGGCAAAGAGTGATTCTGGTGTAGGCGTGATTAAGTGCAGTAAGAATCCTCCAATGGGGAGTGACTCCGAAAGGGTAGGAGCGTCGTTTCACGTAGAAGGTGTGCAAGGTGTTAATGACCGTGTGCCCTCTTCTCTTTTAAAGGAATGCTCCCCTTTGATTGGGTGCTTGGAAAGAGGTGCATTGAGTGGGAAAGAAGAGGTTTGGGCATTTAATGACCAAACTGCACTTCCGAAATCTTTGAGAACTAGAAGGGATTTAAAGAATACGTGCTTCCAGGACGGTGGTTACGAGGACATTGTAGTTGGGCTTGATTCGGAACAAACGGGTTTTGTGAGTAGGGTTGAAGATTCTTTAGGGACAAGACCATCAATGGACGAATTGGAACAGTCTGGGGCCAGGGTGGGTGGAGAAGGAGACGATGGGTGTTCGAGAACATCTTTAAAAGATCATTCAAAGACTTCAGTTATCCACAGACTGATTGATAACGGATCTGCAGATTTTGATAAGTTAGATGATGAGGAGGAGGCAAGGAGGTCCGAGGTCCCAACTTCGAGAGAGTGTGGGAGAGCTTTTCCTCCGGGAGGGTCGTCAGCGGGGTTGGGGGCGGGTTTGGAAGGTGGTGTGGAAGGTGGGGGCAATAATGTTTCTACGAAGGGCAGGTCGGCAGGTTTGGCTGGAGAAGTCGAAGGAAAACATTCCATAGTGGATCAAGTTTTTTTGGTTCGCCAAACAGGCAGTTCGTCGAATTCTTTATTCACTTCTGACAATGCAATTGAGAATTGTAACAGGATTTTCTAGGTGAAGACCGATAAGAATGTGGCTGCAAGTGTCTGGGGAGTAGGGAAAGAAGCAGGGTTTTCGTTCCTTGGTCGAGAAGATGTAGTTTTAAATGGTATTTATTCGTTATCTAATCAAGGTGGAGTGACTACGAGAAGGATGTGGAAAGAAAGGAGTAAGTTTGCCAATGAAGATTCTTAGTCTGAATATCAGAGGGGTAGGCGGGGCTGTAAAAAGGAATTATGTTAGGGATTTGATCAGCAGGGAGCAGGTGGACATAGTGTGCTTACAAGAGACAAGATGTTCAGATTTTAGTAGGGAAAAGGTGTGTCTTCTTTGGGGAACCAACGAAGTGGAATTGGTGAAAAACAAAGCAGTTAACAGCGCAGGCGGTGTGATTACGATGTGGAGCAACAGGGCGTTTCAGTTGTTCAGTTTCGTAAATGGTAGGAATTTTTCTGTGTTATAAGGGGTTTGAAGAGGGGCATTGGAAACCACGTAACTATTGTGAATATCTATTGTTTAGGTTCTCTACAGGAAAAGAAAGAGATGTGGAACGAGATCAGTGATTTCAAACAGGGTCAATTAACAAAGGCTTGGTGCATCATTGGAGACTTTAATTCTATAAGAAGGCAGGAGGAAAGGAAGAGTATGGTTTCGTCTTCTGACTACTCTAGAGAAATAAAGGGTTTCAATGATTTCATCGAAAGCTCAGAGTTGGTAGATATTCCGTTGGTGGGCAGGAAGTTTACTTGGTTCAAGCCCAATGGTTTGGTAAAAAGCAGGATTGACAGGGTGTTGGTCTCTAAGGAGTGGTTGGAGTACTGGCCAAATAGTCAACAATTTGTCTTAAATAGATCAATCTCGGATCATTGTGAAGTTATTTTGAAGGAAGTCTCAGTGGATTGGGGTCCGAAGCCTTTTAGATGTTTGGATGTATGGTTGAAAGATAGTAGGTTTAAGGAGTTTGTGAGTTCGAGTTGGTCTGCTTACAAGGTGACAGGAGGGGGAATTTTTGTGTTTAAAGAAAAGTTGAAAAAGCTAAAAGCAGACTTAAAGGTGTGGAACAGGGAAGTCTTCGGAGACGTGAATCAGGCTAGTAAGGAAATCTAGAAAAGGTTAGACGAATTAGACTATCGTGATGACGAAGACGGGTTAGTAGAGTCAGAAAGGGATGAAAGAAAGTCTCTCTTTGCTAAACTTACCGAGTCCAAGTCCAAACAATAGGCGATTTTATTTCAGAAAGCAAGGGAGAGTTGGATAAAGCAGGGGGATCTCAATACAAAGTTCTTTCATTCAGCGGTAAAATGGAGGAGGGCAAGGAACCAGTTACATGGAGTTTTCGATAATAACAAATGGTGTGATAATAAGGAGGAGGTAAAGGATAAGGTTTGTAAGTTCTTTGAAGAAAGGTTCGCCAGGAACGATGTTTGTCAAGTCAGACTGGATAAGGTTAGATTCAATACCATTTCGGAGGATGACAATGATATGTTAGTCAGTGATTTTTCTGAAGAAGAGGTCAGAGCAGCGATCTGGGGGTGTGATAGTTCAAAAAGTCCAGGCCCCGAAGGGTTTAACTTTGGTTTTATAAAATCTTGTTCGGACATTTTGAAGAAGGATGTGATGTCGGCGGTAAAAGATTTTGCTGGTTTTGGCTGTTGGCCAAGAGGATCAAATGCGTCGTTTCTCTGTTTGATACCAAAAGTTGAAAATCCTCAACAGCTGGGGGAGTTTAGACCTATTTCGTTAGTAGGTTGCCTGTACAAAATCATCTCTAAGGCGCTTTCCTTGCGTTTGAAAAAGGTGATTGGAAAAATTATTAATATAAGACAGTCGACTTTTATTGAAGGAAGAGGTTTATTGGATAGTGTGCTCATTGCAAATGAGGTTCTTGAGGATTACAAGAGAAAGAGAAAGCGAAGTATCTTTTTTAAAGTCGACTATGAGAAGGCTTACGATTCGGTGAAATGGGACTTTATATATTACATGCTAAGGAGGTTGGGTTTCTGCGATCGTTGGATTCGGTGGATAAAGGGATGCTTGGAGTCAGCATCGGTGTCTGTCCTGGTTAACGGGAGTCCAACTAGGGAGTTCTTTCCTAGAAAGGGTCTTCGTCAAGGAGACCCACTTGCTCTTTTTCTCTTTCTTATTGTGGCGGAGGGGTTAGCAGGAGTGACAAGGGTAGTAGAAGAAAAGAAGCTGATTGACAGTTTGGAGGTTGGAAAGGATAAAGTAAAGGTAAATATGTTACAATATGCGGATGACACCTTGTTCTTTTGTGAAGCAAATACCAAAAGTGTTTTTAATATCAAGGTGATTCTGCAGTGTTTCGAGCTCTCTTCTGGGTTAAGGGTTAATTTTGCGAAGAGTAGGATCGGAGGGACGGGGATGGACCAGGTCACACTTTAGCGTTTTGCAGCGATTCTTAACTGCGATACGATGGTATCTCCTTTCATATACTTGGGTATGCAAGTTGGAGGGAGTCATAAGCGCGGTGCTTTTTGGAACGGGGTGATTGAGAAAGTGCAGGCTAGATTAAGCAGGTGGAAGGGAAGAAGTTTGTCGATGGCTGGGAGGATTTGTCTGATAAGGTTTGTGCTTTCTTCTATTCCGTTATTCTTTATGTCGTTATTCAGATTGCCTTCTGGGGTGGCAAGGAAGTTGGTCAAGTTACAAAGGGATTTTCTCTGGGGATGGGGTGCAGACGGAAGGAAGATTGCTTAGGCTTCCTGGAACATGGCTTGTAAGCCTCGTGAGTTCGGGGGGCTTGGAATCATAGATCCAAAGCTGTTCAACTTGGCTTTGATGGGGAAGTGGATTTGGAGGTTGGGTTCGGTTGAGGTAGGTCTTTGGAAGGAAGTCCTTTTTTCTAAGTACGGTGGGTGGAGATTTCTGGGAGAGGAAGGTAAAGGTAGGAGTTGCTCTCTTTGGTGAAAAGATTTGAAGGAAGTTTGGTCTTCGGAGGGTTGGGGGAGATGTTTCGAAGACAATTTTGAGTGGAAAGTAGGTGATGGGAAGGATATCTATTTCTGGAAGGATAGTTGGTTGAAGGGTGAGGCGTTGAAGAATGTATATCCAAGACTATTCTCTATTAGCTCTAACAAAAACGCAAAATTGTTGGAGTTGGGGTCTTGGTCTAATGGAAGATGGGTTTGGCAACTAGCTTGGAGAAGGTCGTTTTTCGAATGGGAGAATTCGATGACGGATCAGTTGAGTCAGCTCCTGCTTGGGGCTGGGGTTGTCCCAGGTTGATAGATGGATTTGGAAGGATGGGGGTCTCCAATCTTTTACAGTTAGCTCTGCTTACAACCTTGTCAGGAAGGATAATGGGGCGGATTCTTCGCCGGTTTTTAGTAAGTTATGGAGGTGCAAGGCAATTCCTTCTGCAATGCTTATGGCCTGGAGGGTGTTGGAAAACAAGCTTGCTACTAGGGTCAATCTTAGTAGAAGAGGGGTGCAGTTAGAAAGCTTGAGGTGCGTATTGTGCGGGAAGGAGGAAGAGTCTGGTAGCCACTTGTTCTTTGGATGCAGTTTTGCTTGGCGAGTTTGGTGTTTATGCTATAGATGGCTTGGGGTTCTGTTTGTGTCTCACATCGAGCCGAAGTTTAACTTTGACCAATTTAGGTTGAGTCTATCTTCTGAGACGGGTCTTGTTGTTTGGAACACAATCTGGGTAGGGGTGGTTAGTGAAATCTGGAGTCACAGGAATCACATAATTTTCAAAAGAGGAGTGGCATATGCATCTGAAGTTTTTGCGTTGGTACAAGTAAAGGTTTGGTCCTGGGTCTCTACAAATTCCCGGTTAGTTTCTTTCTCCTATTCTGATTGGTGTTTGGAACCAATGGAGTGTATGAGGTTAGTTTCCTGAAGTTTCTTTTTTTTGCTAGGTCATGTAAGGGCAAGGTTTGTGTTGTTGGTTTTGGCGATATGTAGCTGGAATTGGTATTGTGTAATATGTATAAGGGTTGAACCACCTCTGAAGTGGTTCTAATTTATTTATTTGTTATTGCCGATAAAAAAAACATTCATTTACTTATTCAAATAAAAAATAATATAATTTTATAACATCTACCATATATACATTCTAATCTCAAAAAACTTCTAATATACTTAAAAAAAAACAATCAAACAAGAAATTTTGAGAGTGGTGACCACATCACATCCAAATCTTCTAGCATAGGGTTCTATTGGAAATTTAAAACTAGCTTCCCTTACCTGAACTTGAGCAAATGCTCACTAAGAACTCCAAATCTATCAAAAGCTCAGGAGTAGCTTAACATGCAACACAAAGTCTTGATAAAAAATCTAACTATATCACTATGACCCTGAGCTAATGGAGATCAACCCTGGAGCTAAAAGAGTCACATGCAAAGTCTAGCCAGAGACAAAGCTAACAAGTTCAACATTTGACTCAAAGAGAATAGCAAAAATGAACTTACTTTATCAAAGATTTTAATTGGACAATCTTGTATTATTCACTTCCAAGAGTCTAATGGCAAACTTCGATCGTCAAACTGATGAGTGAGGAAGTCAAAATCTTAAAGAAAAGGAAGAGGAAGGGAAAAAGGAAACTTATAGAGAGATGGTGGTTCTTTTAAAATGAAACTTGAATAACTGAATTTTCTATTTATATGCTCTTTTCATTTTAATAGTAAAATATTCAGGTGTCATTTAAAATATATCACTTCTACTCTAAATTTATTTTCTAGATCCTTACAAATCTAGCTTTCCAGTAAAAATAATAAAGTTAGTAGCTTAAACTTTATTTAAACAAGTTAAGAAGGTAAAAGAAGTTAATTTTATTTATGATACTACATTAAGATAAAAGATTTGAAGTATCTGAACTATCACAATAATATATTTTATATAGGATGTGATAGTTTACAATAAATGTTGACCTTGTATATTTTGTAAATGTAAAAGGATGAATTTTTGATCGTTTTGATATATTAGTTATGGTTTGATATTGTAAGTGTTATTGAAAAAATGTTTATTTATGCTGTGAATTATTTGTGGTTGAAAGAGTTGTACAAGTTGTTGATAAAAAAAAATTGGTTTGAGTTTGAAACTATTTTGTTTTTCAGTTTAAAAGTATTTGAAATATATGTTGATTTAAATATTCAATGAGTTTCAGTGTAAGTTTTTGTTTCATCCAGATTAAATATGTATTAAAATTATTAGACGTAAAAAAAAATTTCACTTGTTTAATATGTGAACAAATTCTTCGACGTGAACGTATAATGTATTTGACATGTTGAACATCCTACATTGTTTAGAGATAAGATCAATTTGAAGTATATAAGTGAAAGCAACCCTTATATTTAGTTTATTTTGTAGGGTTTAGTTAAGTTTAAAAACTCAATATCTTAATACGATATCATATCCATTAAGAGTCTATCTTGTTTGAGATTTTGAACTATCATGTTACCTACTATCGAGTCCTCCTCAATTCCCAAGTTGATGGGAGATAAGACCAATTTATAATATATAAAAGTGGGTCAAACCTCATCTTATTGAGCAAGTTTAGTAAAGTTAAATTAAACTTAAATTTCATTATCTTGATAGAATTTGGGATGTTGTATAAGATGTCTAAACTCTACTAATATTGAACTTATGTAGAGGAGATTATTAGGTGGTGAGAGTCAAAGGAGGTTTATATGACCTAGTTTGTGATGTGAAAAAAATTATGTCATTGAAATTTACCATGTCACACATAGGGAATGTTTGTGATTAATAACTTGAGAGATAACTAATGAGTTTAGAGTTAGACACATTCTGATAAACGTTTATTAAATAAATTTATTATGTATCTTGTAGATACACGAATGACGTTTATTAAATAAATTTATTATGTATCTTGTAGATACACGAATGAGATGTGAATAATATTATGAAATATAAATAAATATATATTTATATATATATATATATATATAATTTTGATATATGGACGTATAATTTTACCATATTTTGTGTATTGTTTTTTTAAATCAGATTAATTTGTTACAGATTCAAAAATAGACTAAGAAGAAATAATATATATATATATATATATATAATATTTACTATTAGAAGAAAAACTTATTTTAATTTTTTTTGAAAGTGTATTATTACATTATGCTTAATCACATCGGTAGGTTAGATGTTACCCAATAG
>Ga0123341_1001547_pt1 | contig 17566 bp, 13 predicted proteins | sample Turbeapinknodule_FD_89959 | JGI IMG/M metagenome (GOLD analysis project Ga0123341, IMG submission 89959) | Root nodule microbial communities of legume samples collected from Mexico - Turtle bean Mexico pink nodule | ecosystem: Host-associated > Plants > Roots > Nodule | place: Mexico: Nepantla...
ATTTTATATTTCAAATTCTATAATTTAGAAGTTAATTAAGAATTTAGAAAATAATTTTTGAATAAAAAAAATTTAAAATATTTAGAAGAATATTTTTGGAATTTCAACAATGAGGTATAGAAAGAAACCATGGAGGTGCAATAAGAAATTGCATTCACATACTACAACCAAGAAAGTTATTTCAAGAGAACATTTGGCCATAACTACTCACTTGTAACAAGTAGGTTGAATAAGAGATTGCAAGTTTTTAATTTTTATTACTATTTTTTTTGTTGAAATTTATTATTTATTATTAATACCATGAATAAATAATAAGAAAATGGGAGGGAAACTTAACTGACACATTTTCGTTTTAATTCAGAATTTCCGTGGTCCCATGTTGTTTTTAAAGTTACCTTGTTGCTATGTCCATGCATCAATTTTAAAATTCAAACTCGTGCAAAGCACGGAACGTATATATACCAGTAAAAAAAACATCGAACATGGAACGACATGGACAGGGGAAAAACGCGAGGGTGAAAAGTCGCATTTACCCTTCCTTTGCTAAACGACGTTTTTTCTTGCCGTTTATGTGGTGCCGTGATGCATATAAATAACGTGCACATAGATTCCAAAGCAAAACAAAGAGACACTGAACTTTGACCATTTTGCGCAGAACTTCACAAAACTCTATTCTTGAATTTTGGGGTTTTCAGCTTCTGAAGAAAAAAAAATGACCAAGTTTGTTCTTTTTTTGTTATGCTTTTCCTCTGCACTGAGCCTTTCAGTTTCAGAGCCCGAAGCTGTTTCTGTGAAACTTCATGCAGCTGAATCCTTCTCTGCGGGGTATATCCAGGTAACTTTATTCTAATTTCTAAGAAGACCCTTTTTTTCTGTTTTGTTTTGAAGTTTGATTATGCACACTAAGATGCTTAATTAATACTTTTTGTTTGTTTGTTTAATAGATGAAAACTGAATCAAGCTGTTCTTACTTGTTGGTTATAAGTACGAGTTGTTCATCGCCCATGTTCACAACTGATAAGATTGGTATTGCGTTTGGAGATGCTAAAGGAAACCAGGTTTTGCCTTTTTTCCTACAATGAATTTCAATTTTCAAGATTTTATTTGTTTATTCATTGTGGCGTGTGTTTAAAGAAGGGGTTCAAGATCTAGTTTTGAAGGAAATATTGATGAATATATTGTTTCTAGAAGAGTTATAGCAAAACCCTTAATTGAAGTTGAACTCCAGAATCAAGGTAATGGATATTCGGTATTTTGCAGGAGTTCACACTGTTACTATGGTTCTCAATATTGTTTATCTACTTTTTATTTTGGTGGAGCCACATTTATTTATTGTTTTGTACTAGTGACAGGTTTTTTGTTTGTTTGTTGGTAGTCTGACAGAAAATAATTAATTCCTTTTTTTCTAAATAAACTGGGCAAATAAGTATTTTCTATCCCTTTTTGTTACAGCTGAAAATATTTTTTTGTTTTTGTTTTTAAAGGCTAACAAAGTGCTAGATGCTTGCTCATTTAAAATAAAAAGTGAAATTTTTGTTGTTGTTATATCAGATAAAAAAATATTCAGATATATTTTTATTGTAACTGGGTTCATGAATTTGGTCAACAAATAGGCCAGCTTAAAGTATAGGTGAAAGTTTAATGATGTTTTATCCCTCACTATTTGTTTATTTGTAACTATTATGAAAAAATGATCACTTTTTGTATCTTCAGGTTAGTTCATAAACTTTATCTGCATTTAAAGTTTAACTTGTAGAATTGGAAAATTTTATTTTATTTTCTCTTCAAAATTTGTGTGGAGTGTTCATCTGAGACTCTGTTACCTAACTTGGAATTTTCTATATATACTAATCAAGGGAGCTTAATCTGCTGCTGCAGCAACTTGAAACCTTTTAATTTGTTTTTTTTGTTTACTTTGAACATGAATTACCAGGTATATGTGCCAAGACTAGATGATCCACTTTCAAAGACATTTGAGCAATGTTCTTCAGATACATTTCAGATAGATGGTGCATGTGCATCTCCCATTTGCTTTGTGTATCTTTATAGATCAGGGGAAGAGAAAGGTTGGAAGCCTGAGAGTGTGAAAATCTTTGGCTATGACTCAGAGCCTGTTACTTTTACCTTCAACACCTCCATCCCCAGTGACACATGGTATGGCTACAATGTGTGTCAGACTCCTCCTTCTCCTTCTTCTGCATTTCAACTATCCCCTCAGAAATGGCTTATGAGTTTGGTTCTAGGCTTTATTCTTAGCCTTTTGCTTCTTTAATAATGTTATGGACTTTATCTAATACACCAAAAGTCCTTTTACATGTAACCTTCAAAGGTAAAACTTAGTAGTAGTGCAGAAAGTAGGGACATGGCATGAGATATGTAAGACCCTTGGCCAAAGTCAGTTACTTTGTGACTTTGTTTTTAATGCTTTGTGGGAGTTATGTTGAATTTATGGTAATGTTATGAAAGGAGAAATGCTAGTACTATATAATGCATTTTTTTAGAGGAAATAGTACATCTATTGATATAATAGAATTCAATGGTTGTAACTTGTAAGTCTTCTTCAAGAAGAATTTGGTGTGTCTTTCTAAGATTATGATAAATTCTGATAAATGAAATTCACGCTTTTATGTTTTTAATAAAATAATGTCCATACATTTTTAATTTTTGAATATATATTTACATTTTTTTGTATTTTTAATAAATGATACTTACTTTCTTTGTATATTTAATAAAGTGACACTTATTTTTCTTATTTTATTTTATTTTAAAGTATTGTATTAACTAGAAGTTAAATTAAAAATATAAAAGTTATTTTTATTGACTACAATTGAATAATTTAATTATTATATATTTAAAATTAAGGGAGGAACCTGACTAATGCAATCTAATTCAATTGAAATAGATTGAATAAGGTTTTTTTGTGTGTGTGTGATTTGATAAAATCTAACATAACTCTAGGTAAATCAGGTTGGGGCTTTAGTCGCAAATACATAACATAATCAGAGGCTGCTACATCGCATTTGGATGGATTAAATTGGGAATTTTTTGGTGGTAAATGAGCTTGTGTTCACTGGTTTGCTGACCATTTTAAAAGTAAACAATTATTTTTTTCTTGAATTTTCTTGGTTCGAATCTCACACCCAAAGATAATTACATTTCATAAATAATATATTAATAATGTAAATTTTATTTTATAAACTAATTTTATAAAGTTGAATTATACTTAAAATTTACTTTTTAATATAATATTAAATTCATTTAAAATCTATTATAGTAAACGTTTATTGAGTTGATCCATTAACATTTATGTTAATCTCGACATGAATGTGGTGTGTTAAAATTATTTTACATCAACTAAAAATTAATATAAATAGGTATAAATCTTACTTTATAAACTAATTTTATAATGTTGAATTCTACTTCTTAATTAATTTTCTAATAGGTTAAGTTAAATCCTCAGAAATGTCCAACCGTAGGAGGCCCAAAACTTACACTTTACAACTTGCTAACTTGTTCTTTTGCACAAATGATATGCAGCAGACATGTGAATTTATATGGGTTTTCTTGTTAATTAATTAGGACAAATCCATCCTTTTCATAGGAATGAAAGATAAATATGGTGACATAGGATGATATAAAAGAAATACAAAGTGAATGGTTTTTATCAGTAATAAAGAATTAATAAATAAGAACCACTTTAGGGGTGATCAAACCCTTATACAAATTGTACTTTAACCTTTTTCTACCTCCCAAGAAACACATATCAAACAGACAAAATCAAAGATACAAAGAAAAACGAAATGACAACAAGAGCATCAACAAACCAACCTCATGCAGGTTAAGAGGTCCAAACACCAATTAGAATAAGAGAACGACCTACCTCGAGTTTTTGAAAAAAATCTAAGACCAAACCTTTACTTGAACTATTGCAAACACTTCAGACACATCAACCTTTCATTTTTTTAAAAATGACTTTGTTCCTTTGTTTCCAAATTTCACTCACCACTCCAACCCAAATTGCTCCCCAAAAATCATTAACCAAACTTGAAGCTTTGCACAACTCGAAATGAAAATAATTTGACACAGACTTAATGTGAATCACGAACTTCACACCAAGCCACTCAAAGAAATGACACCAAACAAGCCAAGCAAATATGCAATCGAAAAACAAATGGCGGTGAGATTCCTTCTCCTTCTCGCACAAACAATACAAAAGGTTGTCAACCACAATTCCTCGCCTTTCCAAGTTGACCAATGTAGCAATCTTATTCTCCAACACCCTCCAGGCAGTGAAAAGTGCAGAAAACAAAGCTTTAAACCTCCACAACTTACTGTACACAAAAGACATCTCCTCCTCGCGATCTTGCCTTAACAAAACATAGGCAGAATTAACCGAATAAGTTTGAGGCTCTCCAACCTTCCAAACTCATCTATCCTCCTCTTCCAAATCCAACCTCGCCCCTTGCAACTCCTGAAGAAGATGACACTCCAAAGACTTCTCCCATATGAAGAAAGACCTTCGCCAGTCTAAACGCCAAACCCAAACACCATATATCTAATCACCAAGTTGTGCCACCTTTGCATATTTGGCCGAACTCAAAGAAAACAACCTCGGGAAAACCCTCTTCAATGCACCACAAATCAGCCAACTGTCTTCCCAAAAAGAGTTTTTTCTTCCGTCACCAACTTTCCACTTGAAAGTGTCTTCAAAATTCCTTCCGCAGCCCTCCGAAGCCCACACCTCCTTTAAATCTTTCCACCAAAGTGAGCCCCTAGAAAATTTTCGGTCCTCTCTCAAACTTCTCCAGCCACCATATTTAGATTAAAAAATCTCCTTCCACAAACCTCCTTTATCCAATCCCAATCTCCAAATCCATTTCCCCAACAAAGCCAAGTTAAAGATCCTTAAATCAATGATACCAAGACCCTCAATCTCACGAGGCTCGCAAACCTTTTTCCAAGAGGCCCAAGCTATCTTCCTTCCTTCTGAACCCCAATCCCAAAGAAAATTCCTCTGAATTCTTACTATCTTCTCCTCCACTACTGAGGGCATTTTGAACAAAGACATAAAAAATAGCAAAACAGAAGAAAAGACAAACTTGATCAAGCAAATTCTCCCAGCTAACGACAAATACCTGCCCTTCCACCTACTCAGCCTAGCCTTAACTCTCTCTACCACCCCACTCCAAAAAGCACCTCGCTTGTGGCACCCCCCGATCGGCAACCCCAAGTAGATGAAAGGAGTTACCGTCACGTCATAGTTCAAAATTTTCGCAAACTGCTGGAGCAAAAGCTAGTCTATCCCCATCTCACCAATTTTACTCTTAAAAAAATTAACTCTAAGCCCAGATGCAAGCTCAAAACAAAGTAGAATCGCCTTAATATTGAACACACTTTTATTGTTGGCTTCACAAAAAAAACTATGTATCATCAGCGTATTGCAACATGTTTACCCTCACTTTGGCCCTTCCAATCTCCAGACTATCTATCAGATTTTTCTCTTCTGCCAATCTTGAGACCCCTGCCAATCCCTCTGTCACTGTAAGAAACAAAAACGGAGCTAGCAAATCTCCTTGACGTAGCCCCTTCTTGGAAAAAAAACTCATTAGTAGGACTTCCATTCATGAGCACTAACACAGAAGCAGATTCTAAGCAGCTCTTTATCCAAAGAGTCCATTTACCATAGAAACCTAACCTTTCTAACATATAATAAAAAAAACTCCCAACTGACTGAGTCGTAAACCTTCTCATAACCAACTTTGAAGAAAACACAACTCTTCTTCTTCCAAAACTTCATTAGCTACTAACACACTATCCAACAAACCCCTTCTTTCAAGAAAAGTCGACTGTTGAGGTCAAAAACTTTGCTAATCACTTTCTTCAAACGTAAAGACAACGTTTTTGAGATAATTTTATATAAGCAACCACCAATGAAATGAGTCTAAACTCGTAGAGCTGCTGATGATTGTCAACTTTTGGGATTAAACATAAAAACGATGCATTAGATCCTCTAGGCCATTTACCGTTGGTTGCAAAATCATTCACCGCCAACACCACGTCCTTTTTTATAATGTCTCAGCTAAACTTTATGAAACTAAAGTTAAAACCATCGAGACTAGGGCTCTTCAAATTGTCACAACTCCAAACAGCTGCCCTAATTTCTTCTTCAAAAAAGTCACCAATCAACATCTCATTGTCAACCTGTGAGATGGTATTGAAAATAACATTGTCCAACCTAACCTAACAAACATCATTCCCGGCAAACCTATCTTCAAAAAATTCTCTAACCTCGTCCTTGACCATGTCCTTATCCTTGCACCAACTGCCATTAACGAAAACCCCATGTAGCGCGTTCCTTGCCCTCCTCCAATTAACCGGCGAGTGAAAAAACTTTGCATTAAGGTCAACTGTTTTCAACCACTTTTGCCTTGCTTTCTGATGCATAATTGCCTCTTGTTTAAACAAAACTTTATTAAAGTCAGCTAAAAAAGACCTTCTTTCTTCTCTTTCTGAATCGTCTAAGCCTCTTTCATCATCTCGATCATCTAACTCATTAATCTTCTTTTGCAAGTTCTTACTAATGTGATTTACGTCCCCAAAAATTTCTTTGTTCCAGACTTTTAAGTTTGCTTTGAGCTTTTTCAATTTTTCTTTGAAGATATATATCCCTCCTCCTTGAACTTCGTAGCTAGATCACTTCAAATTCACCAGTTCTTTAAATCTACCATCTTTTTGCCAAACATCCAAACACCTAAAAGGTTTCGGACCCCAGTCGACATACATATCTTTTAGCACAACTGCACAATGATCAAATACATATTTGTTGTTGACAGTGTGGCCACAGATCGAGCCATTCCTTTGACACAAGTACCTCTCAGTCCTACTCCTTACCATACCATTGGGTTTATACCACGTAAACTTCCTGTCAACCAACAATATATCCACCAATTTAGATTTTTCAATAAAAGCGTTAAAACCTTTTATTTCTCTAGAGTAATCTGAAACAAAGATCAAACTCTTCCTCTCCTCCTGCCGTCTAATAGAATTATACTCCCCTAAAACACATCAAGCCTTCTACGTATGATTCAATCTGTGAACAAAGATCTCTACCCAAACCTCTTTCTTATCCTGCAAATACAAAGTGAGTGTAACAGTATAAGTATCCCCTTCTACATGTCTAATTATATATGTAACATTGATTTCTTCTGATAGTATCATTACGTTATCTGCGGTCGTAACACTTCAATTCCACAACACATAATGTCAAACTCTCTTCTTCATTCCAATTGGGTAGCAGAAATGATATATTTATACTTCGAAAATGGGGAGTGATGGTAAAGAGATTAGTCTTTGTCATGATTCGTATTTGTTGGTCAAATCGGTGTTTGAATTCGTTTGTTGCTTGATATTGCTATGTTAAAGTTAGTATTGGATTTATTTGTTACTACTTAAGTAGTAATTGGATTTATTTATGTTATGTTTATACATTTTTATTTGATCAAGGAGAAATACATTAAACACGATAAAAAAATATTAAATAGAAATTAATTATAGAAATTAAAATAATAAATTATTATTTAATTAAATTAAAAGTTTATTAAACATAACTAAGATAACAAGTTTAAAATGGAAAACAAATATTTTTCGTTACATAAATCATTATTTGTTTTCTAAAACTAAGAATAATAAGAACTTTTCAACAAGTTATATGCTATTATGTTAACTATGGAGAGACATATACTCATAGTGCTACATGATCAAAATAAGTTTTAATTTTAGAGCGACAAGTGTATCATTTTAAGTAATTGGTTAAAATTTAAATATTTTATTTTTGAGGTCATTTCAAGTGAGATTTCATTAGTTTAGGTAAATAAATTACTTTGTGACAACATTTTTTTAAAGATAATGCGATTTCTTATTTAGAGTGACTAATACTATGATGTCATAAAAAAGTAAAATCTTTTTGTTTGTACTTGTTTGAAGTAGAAATCAAAACACTTAAACAATGTCTCATTTATGTGATAATATTTGTGACACTATAACTACACCATTTTTTTTATCTTATACAATAATTAAAAAATATTTTTAACTTTAAATAAGAGTTTTACAATGGTTTTTTGAGACGTGAAATATGCAGCCGTGAGTTTAAGTTTAGGCAATGATTTTTTGTTTTATATTGGTAGAATAAACAACGTTTTTTCAGGACATTCTTTAGATAACATTTTTCCTGATAATGTTTAGAAAATATTTTGTAAAATGTTGTTGTATTACAAATGTTTCTCAATAACACACTACAAATTTCTTTTGTGACGAAACTTTTAAGAATGATATAATTTTGTATTAAAAATCTGTCACATTTATCTACTAATAACTAACATTCATCATAGTTTGTGACGAATGAGTCTTCATTGCAAATTGTCATAAAGAAATTATGTTTTTTAGTGAACAACATAATCCACGTCCACAATAAATGTCCCCCTTTGAATTAAGCTCATTAATTGTTAGACGACACAATATTTTTAACTTTTCCCATGAGTTTCGCAAGGTAGGGAAGACCTTTGCTAAATTTTGGATGATGGATAACTACAACAATCTTGCTCCCAAGTGTATCTCTTGTTTTTTTTTTTTAACCACCCTAATAAGTAACTTACGTTAAACTATAATTACTCCCGTTTGTCTTAGCTTTTTTGGTTCTCATATTTCATTCTCCATCTTTCAATAAAAACTTGTACTTGTTTGAAATGTTTGAATTTCTTTACTTTATATAGTTACTTCTTATTCTTATTGTGCTATGAAAGTTGATGAACAAAATTGTATATGAAATAAATATATTATTGGAAAATTTACTACAATCCTAGAACAAAAATAATCATATACAACAAATATAATTAGTTCATTAACGAGGAATACATTCACTTGTAGACATTTCATTGATTGATAATGGTGTAGAAATATTCATAGATTTCCTAGAACTTGATTTCCTTCCAATAGATTTTGAATCCATTCTTCCATGCAAGAAAAATGCAGGCTTTTGTGGAGTTGGTAATTCGCTAAAATGACCATCAAGATATGAAACAATTGTTACCATTGTTGGCCTAGCATCGGGATTTTCTTGAACACACAATAAACCAATTTGAATACACTTTATAACTTCAATTTCAGCATAATTTTCCTTAATATTTGAATTCAATATGCTTAATGGTGTTTGATCCCTCCATTGTTTCCAAACCTACAATAATATATCAATTATTAGATATTAAAAAAAAGTTCATTCACCACCAGCAAACAAAATTGCTTAATTATTATACTCACATAATTTAGGAGACCGTCAGCTATACGACGTGGTTCACTTGAATGCATATTCTTTCTTCCCGTAATAATCTCTAAAATCATTACTCCAAAACTAAAGACATCTGACTTTTCAGAAAATTGTCCGAACATTGCATACTCTGGAGACATATAACCACTATAAAATAAAATTACACAAATTAACATATATTCAAGTATATCTTTTGTAAAAGTAGAAATAGAAAAATAGGGATGAACATTCTCAACTTACCATGTTCCAACAATTAAATCTGTACTTTCTTGGTCTTGACTAATTTCAACAATTTTAGCAATGCCAAAATCTGAAATTTTTGGAATCATATTTTCATCTAGTAGAATATTGCTCGGTTTAAGATCACGATGTATAACCTTAAGTCGAGAATGTTCATGTAAATAAACAATTCCTCGAGCAACACCTCCTATAATTTTATAACGTTCACACCAACTTAACAACTTTTGTGGTTGAGAATCTACAAAATTGTTTAAATGAAAATTGTAAGTAATCGTAATATGTGGATGAAATTAAATCAACTTGATAGAAAGAGATTATATAAGAAGGAATGTAAATATTGACTAAAAAAATTTAGGTTGAAAGTATCTAACCAAATAAAAAGTGATCAAGACTCTTGTTTGGAACGTATTCATATATAAGTATCTTTTCTTCTTCTTCAAGACAAAAACCAATGAACTCTACTAGATTTCTATGTTGAAGTTTTGCAATCAATAAAACTTCAGTCTTGAACTGAGCAACACCTTGTTTAGAACTTTTTGAGAGTCTTTTTACAGCAATTTGTCGTCCATCAAGAAGAATACCCTACAATATAACCATTATTTAAGTGCAAATCAAAAACATTAAATATGTCCAAAAAAAAATTTGTTTACTCAATAAAAAAATCCTTATCAATTTTTTACCTTATAAACTTCCCCAAATCCACCTCTTCCTATCTTGTTGTCGTTGGAAAAGTTATTAGTTGCTAACTCAATTGCTGTCAAATTGAAGTGCAAGGGCTCCAAAGTGGCAGTTTCATGACCAACTAGCAAATATGATTAAATTGTTAAATAAGTTTTAATACTTCTTGAACCTGTGAAAGCAATATCTTTATACATCACGTACAATTTTCCTTGAGAATAGTCGTATGGCTCTTTCTTGTATTTCTCCTTTGAAAATACCAAGCCAATAAGAAGAGATTCACCAAAATAATTGTGGGCACAATAACTAATATTACAATTTTTCGTACATTGATTCCTTTGTTTTCTGCATAAAACAAGTCACACAAAATGCCATTATAGACTACTGATAACGTTGACTAGAGATGTTTGTTGTTGTTATTCAACGTTACCTTCCAGATATATAAACATCAATTTACATAAACCATTCTAAATTTCAATCTTATTTTATGATAATTTTCATGCACCAACTACATATCATGAAACAATCATGTCTATAAAAACCTTATCACAGTCATTCAAAAATATTACAAAACTTGGCATGTAATTCAGTAATTTTGTGAAGAAGCTTTATACAATTGCTACATATATATTTTTTTCATGTAAAATATATTATTACCTGATTGAATTGGTCCTGCAGATGGATCGTCGAAGTAAAACTGGTGAAATTCAAACCTGAGATTGCAACTGGGATATAGAACTCTTCCCCCTATGCTTCCCAAACGAGACCATGGAATTTCTGTTCCAATCAAATTTCCCAAGCAACCCTTGCAATCATCAGTAGGCAAATCCTTCGTGCATTGAGCAAGAGTATAAAGGGTTTGTTTATCATTCAGTTTCGTTGAGTATTTTCCAAATCTCTCATCACTATCTCCTGCCATAACTGCCACCTTATCTAGCGTCTTCGCTAACGTAACACTGAAGAAACTTTGTTCCTCGTTTCTGCTAGTGATATTCAAATCCGAAAACACAGGACTTCTCTCCACCGTTCTGAAAATTTTTCTGAAGGAATAGCGAAGCATGCACTGGCTGTACCAAACTATAGCCTCTTGGGAGGAGTTGCAATCTAATGCTATTCGATGTGCTGCGTTTTGAACGCATTTTTCACACACGCCATTGGGAACGTCACCTCGGCACATGAAGAGACCATAAACTGTGCTGTTGACATCAGCTTTGTAATATCTCTTGTTGGTGGCCTTGGAAGATAGGTAAGAAAAGAGGGTGGTGAGGCTTATTTGCAAAGTGTTATTCGAAGTGAGGGTTTCGTTAGTTGAGCAATTGTGGGAGACATAAAAGGGGTCTTTTGAAAACGTTAAATCTGCATGACGAGAGGTTTTTGATTCGAGAACAAGCTTGGGTGAAGGGTTTGTTGGTGGAACACGATAAAAGGGATAAGATTCATACCGAATGTTACAACTGGGATGAAGAACTTTCCCTCCGAGTCTCACCCCAGAACATTGTGGAGAGTTTGGAATATCTTTGATGGCATCACCGAGGCAGGTTCTGCAATCATCGCGTGATAGATCTGGTGCGCATTGAGCCAGACAATAAAGGGTGTGGAAACCAGACACGGGTGCTTCCCTCGTAGAAAACATCTTGTTATTGTTGTTAACAACAGGAGCATGTGCTGCTTCATCTGCTGTTTTGTTCATGGTCTCAAAATATAACTGCGTGAAGTTTTCAGGGTTTGAGACCACCTTGCCAGTGTTGCACTGGATTGTGGTCTCGGTGGAGAAGAAGTAGTTGGTGGAATACCGAACCATGCACTCTTCGTACCATGTCACAGATTCTTTGGACAAAGAACACTCCGAGGATAGTCTATTTTTTGCACTTTGAACGCATTGTTGACAGAGAGGAGGTGAAGTGTCACCCCTGCACATGAACAAGCCATAGATAGAGTCTGAGGGGTTTGCACACGAGAAATTGGTGTTGTATTGGGTGTGGCCAGAGGATAGAGAAGATAAGTTATTAAGGAGCTTTTCGACATAAACTTGGAGAGAAGTATTGTCAATGGTTTGTTCACTGGAGCAATATTGGTAGAGTGGAGAATAATCTTGTGGTTCAGTAATGGCAAAGTTGAGGAAGTTAATAAGGATAAAGAAGATGAGAATCTTGTATGAAGCCATGCATGAGTAAGAAAAATTGTTTTGAGCACAGTCATGTATGAAGCAAGTCACTAATACCACCATTTCTTATTTATAACATGAAATCATGATCCATTACTTTTAAACATTCATGTCATATATTTGTATATTTTTCTATTATATTATTTATTAAGTTTTATTTAGTAGCACGTTTTATGTCCACCAATATTTTTTAATCCTTTAGTAGATGAAATGGATATAAATTAGTCAGCTATAAAATAAGTCAAGTAGGAATAATTGATAACCTCGATAAAAATGGGAAAGCTTAGCTTGCGGCGCAAAACAAAGAAGGTTAATCTTTGTGGACTTTTTATACAAATTTTTCCATGAATTTTAAGATTTTATAAAATAAAATTCTCCACACAAAAAATCTATAAATTTTGAAAAATTATGACGATATTATGTAATAAATAAGACATTTTTTTTATAAAAACTATATACTACATTTAATTTATGTTACAATCAATGATTATTTTGGTTTTCTCACTAATTCTTACACGTTTAGATTATCCTTTTGGAAAATATTGATCATTATACTTTATATAAAACACGAAAACATAGAGTGTTCTCAATCTGAATAAAAATTTATTGGTTATTGTTATTTTAATTAAATATTTATCTACTTAATATTTGAGTGTCTTATTTGTGTTGGAGAGAAAAATCAACATCAAAACACGTCAAACCTCAATCCACTTGGAGTATATATACCTAAATCAAAGCTCTCAAGAGCTCAATCAAAATGAACACTCAAATATTATAATATGTTATTTAATTGGTATGAAATTATTTTAGAAAATAGTACTCTCTCCGATTATCAACATAAACCAAAAAGTAACTCGCTAATTAAGAAAATTAGTTAATATTATTTAATTTTAATAATCTCGTGTAAAAGAAAATTATTTCCTAAATTTTTTTAATTGGAATTTTATATAAAAAAGGGATCAATGAGAGTGCATCCGCAATATAATTAAATATTTCTTATACCTTAAACCCAATATATATTAAATGGATTTTATTTTGCTTCGGCTAAATTATAATTTGTGTCTCTGTAATTTATGCTCTGTGATTATGGTCTTACATTTTTCTTATGATTTTTTACTTCCTATATTTAAAAAAAATCACAATTTTGTTGTAATTCTCTTTTAAGTTAACATTGACGAATGAAGGTTAACTGCTGTGATGAGGAATTTTCTATTGGTTTTCTAATGTTTGACTAGAGGCACATTATTTACAGTGATTATCGAGCAAGGAGATGTGCCACATTTTGTGTCATTGTAATTTCGAAGTTCCTTTTGGTGATGTCCTGGATTGAGAAGGATTTAGAGAGGGTTAACTTTTCATTATTATCTTATCTTGTTTCTTTTTTATCTTCTTAAATATTTCATTTTTAAACTAAAGTAACTTCAATAATATTCCACAAATATAGTATATCACTCGACATTTTCTGGTCAATATCATTGATCGAATACCTCTTGGATGATGTAATTGATATGATTTTCATAGATCTAACAAACGTTCCTTATAACACAATATTATTAATGTAATCAGAACGAAATGTTACCTTAACTCCGAGGTTAATCCGATAACTTACTTTAGTCTAGGCTCATTATCAGATAGTCATCATGATCGTATGAATGTGCACACCAATCAAGACAAAGGTACACATTCAACAATATTTATTACCCTTACCTACTTTGTATTAAGTTCTAACTTAGACATCGAAATACATTTTGCAAGTACCTCCCTCACCTACTGAAGACCGAAGACCTCATGACGCCTTTGACTAGGATCATCTAGCAAGAGTGGAATTCCCGACTCTGTAAGAACAATTAGTGTACCATATGACAACGAGATCCCATTGGTCTAGATCATTGACCGAATAACCCTCGGGTGACATGGACATGGTTTTTATAGACCCAACAAACGCTTCTTAACACCGTATGATTAATGTAATCACAATATGAAATGTTAACTTAACTCTGAGGCTAACCCAACAACTTGTCCTAATTTAGAGGTCCATCACAATCTTATAGACATGAACCAAGACAAAAATATACATTGAACAATATTTATTACCATCACCTATTTTATACCGAGTTCTTTAGATATTGGAATACGTTTTACATAGGTAGTCCATCCTCATTGACTGAAGACCTCACAACATCTTTAACTAAGATTATCCAAAGGATGAATTACTTTTCAAACTTGTAAGAATAAATAGATATTAACTAAATATTTTTTTAAAAAACAATATTTTTGATAATTTCAAAAATATCATTTCCGACGTATAATTCAATCCACAAATCAAACAAACCTCTCTTTAGTAGTTGCGAAACTGACAAAGTAATAAGGATAAGGAAAAAGAATATGGATGTGCTATTGGATGGTTATGGATGCAGATTAGCATGGTCTGTCAAAACTTTCCAATGGAGTGAATTTGAACGACAAGAATAATTAATAAAATCATTACGACATCGATGGGAAAACTTGCTTCATATGTTTAACAAATGACTTATATATTATTAGTTAGAAATCTAAAGCTGAGTTTGAGTTTCACAGAAAGATCTACAAAATTATTGTCTTAAAAATGTTAAAATAATATCATTATTTTTTATACGGATTTATTCATCATTCGATCATTAATTAATATTGAATCACACTTTAATATTTTGGAAAGACAACATCTCATACCAGAATTTCTCTATTCTTTGAATTTGTAAGTTGGAATCGAATTAACAAACGACGCACGTGTTGGACTATTCGACCACGAACTGTTCTATCGAAGAGAACCAACTTGACTTACGAAAGAGACATATAATTACTATTAATATTACATTGTAATAAATCTACTTATGAACACTCCTAATATATAATAAAGATTTTATATAAAAGGACGCGTTTTAGGGAAAATTTTGGGTTTGATTTGCAATTGTAGAGGAAATAAAACCAACGACGGGTGAGTCAAAGTAAAATGAAATAAAATATATGTCCAAAATTATGAATAAGGAGTGGATCATGGAAAAAATAGGATCAATGACTTCGAATTTAATAAGTCTGTATAATGCTGGCAAGGTATGTGACATTTACGAAATTGATTGGGATTTGACACAATGGATATTGAGATATCTTAACACTATATATCAATTTGTTTTCTTATTATTGTTTGAATTTTTGTTTATGAATGGTCCTACATGCAAAACATAAGGATAATTAATGTTCCTCTTCCTTAGAAACATGACCCACAAACACCTTTCAATTACTATTCAATTTCACTTCAAAAACTAAATGTAGAATAATAAAAATTCACATTATATTGTGATTTATGAATTTTTTACTAGAAGAAAGTGTGGAAGAAAGCCTATAATAATGATTCTCACTAGATTTTATAATATATGATTTTCATATTCCATATCACATTGATCCTTTAGAGTATCTATATGAACAATTTTTTTTAATCTCATCTTCTCAATCTATCTCTTGAATTTTGTTTTTGTTACACTCTTTTGATGATCAACAGTGAGACAACCTTTTTTGTAGAGGCATAACCTTATTTTCTTTGTCTCCCAATGTCCATTAGATTAGGTTTTCATCAGGTTTCATAAGATATATATAACATCCTATATTAACCAATAGACAATTTTATATTATTAAATCACATTCAGGTCCAAGACCCAAAATCTATTTCATTTGAGTCACTTCAAACATTCTCTCACTAGACTTGTGTAGAGCTATAATGCTTCATGATTTAATAATTACATAAATCATAATGTGCATTAAAAACCTCACAAAAGGCATTAAAAAGGCTTACAAAACTAAAGATAAAGAAATAATAAGAGTTTTGACATCTAAGGATATAAAAATAACAAGAGTCATGTTGCTTGACAACAATGTTAAATATTCCAAATCCTAAGATAAAACTCTACAACCAATTAACCTAAATTGTAATATCAAAGCATGCCACAATGCAGTAATGAGTGATTATTTAACACTTTTACATGAAATCACTCATCCGGCTAAAAGATACACATAACCAAATGTAGACTTTCTTGTATCCATATAACCAGCAAAATCTGAATTTGTATATATATCCAATCATCTTAAGATGATCAAATCTCCTATAAGTAAGCATGTGATCCTTTGTCCCTTGTAAGTATTTTAAGACCTTTTGCAGTTTTTTAATGATCCAATCCTGGATTACTCTGGTATCTACTAAGCATATTGTTGACCTAATTCGAAAAGTATACAAAGTCAAAAGTAATAATTTGTCTCAAAAGACGGATATCAAACCCACAAGGAATAGTTCTCTTAAAAGTTCAATGTGTAAAACTCACTAAATATTTCATAATCCGAAATAAAAAAAAAATGTACAATTTATATAAGGACATTTTTGTCTTTGCGGAATCTTGTGGGGGTGTAGAAAGAAAAATGTAGGGGTGCAGGAAGAAACTGCCCATCTTCTTCTTCAGATTCTTCTACTTGTGTGGAGTTTTCAATAAAAAATAAAATACATAGTATTCAGATACGTGTATAAAGAGTTATGATATAACTAAAATCATCATTCTATAACCATCTCTAGATTATTATATCATCAAGAAAAATAAGTAAATAATTAAGAATATTTATAACATTCTTTTCTTTACTTGTTCATTACATACAAATAAATGTACCGCGTTTAACTTTTTTAAGAAAAAATATTATAAAAAAACATAATAAAATAAAGATGTAGTGAAGAAAAAAAAAGGCATTTGTATTGCTAATGGGAGGGAACACACCCACAGTATGCATACTAGTGGCTATTTAACAAGTATAAGAATTTGTTTATCGCATGAATAGGTTGAACTAGAATTAGAGAGTTATTATATAATTATTTAATGATAAAAATATTAATTGTAGAGTTTTTTTATTAAGAAGGTAAAATAAAATTAATAATTTGAATAATTTAATTAATAAAGAGAACAAATATTTTGACTTTTAAAGATCGATAAGAAATACTCAAATAAGTTAAATAAAATATATAAATAAATTTGAGATGATAAAGAGGAACGGAACCAAATTTAAAAGAATAAGAAAACAAATTTTGGGAATAAAAGAGGAAAAACTATTTCCATAACTCAATTTTTTTAGAAATAATAATAATAATATATATA
>Ga0123341_1001548_pt1 | contig 17559 bp, 14 predicted proteins | sample Turbeapinknodule_FD_89959 | JGI IMG/M metagenome (GOLD analysis project Ga0123341, IMG submission 89959) | Root nodule microbial communities of legume samples collected from Mexico - Turtle bean Mexico pink nodule | ecosystem: Host-associated > Plants > Roots > Nodule | place: Mexico: Nepantla...
GAACTAGTTTTTCAGTTATAAAATAGTATATCACCTACTAACTAATTTATAAATTAGATTTTTTAAATTTAATTTAAAATTCAAATGCAACGCTCTATTTTAAATATTAATTGAATTATTATCCACTTCCATTGTTTTTATCAACTAAATTATTGAAAGTGACCGAATAACTAATGAATAAACAATTCCTTAAACTTTTGGCCCCTCGAAAACTAAAATTGCAGCGAATCAATAGGTATTTATGAATAATTAGCGTATGCTTGGAAATAACTAAGAAAATAACTTATTTATATAAAACTGAAAAAAGTAATAATTCTTATTAACTTGATCAATACCTAAAACAAATTAATTTTATTTCTACTAGAAACAAAAGAAAAATATAAAAACTTGATAAATTAATTTTAAACCATTTAATTACAATATCAACAGCATAAGATTTTTTCATATGTTAATCCATAATAAATTTTAAAATGTAATGAAACATACTAATAATCTAGAATTCTCTTAGTTAAATAACCAGTTAGTTAATAATGTAAAATATATTGCATTAAAAGTGGCATGAAAATTAAATTGTTTAAAATTTCATAAGACAATTGTTGCATTATTGTAATATGTAAATTCCTAATATCTTCCTTTCTTCTCAAAATAATAATAAAAAATAAAATAAAAGTTAGAAATAAAAATATAAGAAGAAGAAGAAGGTGCCTTGTTTGAAGTTTGAAAATGAAACATCCGTGAACTCCAAACTTCGCTTTTTCTTGGCTTCCGCGTTCAACTTCTTCCGTCTTCCGCCGTACACGGTGGTCGCCGATTCCTTCCGACGGCCAAGCTCTGCCGAGGTTAATTTGGGACCTGTCGTTTACTCTTAGCTTATTACTACAACACTCTGATTCTTCTCCTTCTTCTTCTTGCTGGTGAGTTTCGCAGTTTCCAAGAATATTTTATTTTGCTTTGTGTCATTTAAAAATCTTAGCGAATAAAAGGGGAAATGATAAAATTGTTGCTTTCATTTATTGCGGTCATTTAAGAGGGAGGCGCCTTGGAGTTTTAAATTTTTGCAATTTAATGAAGGGAAAAAGTTAATTGGAGTTATGTTATGGATGTTTGATGCTTAAAGGGAGTGGCTTAGTTAGTTCATTTAAACCTATTTCTAGATTGAGAAAATTTGCCTTCAACACTTTGAACCTCTCAGGTGATTAGGGAGGTGAGTGCCATTGGTTATTGCTTATTTGATTATGGAAAGTCTTCTTCATCAGAAAAAAATTGTTTTGGTTTTTATAATAGAAAGGGACCCAGCTTGGTGTTGGAATATTTAGGGCTCTGAACTCTTCTTTTTTGTTGGTTAGTTCTTAGAATAGAAGGAAATTGAATTAGTGCTTTAGGGCTCTTGTTGGTTGTGAGGGAAAATATCATCTATGACAAACAAAATGAGCTAGAGAAAGGAGAATAACGCTTTTAGGGCTGTTTGCAGTCGTTGATATTTTTCCAATCAGTCAAATATCATGTATGGCTTCTGCTTTGCTTAGGATATTATATAGCTTCTGACCAGTATCCCAACTTGTTTTTTTTGGGTTAAAATTCTGTGGCGGCTGCCTTTATATGCAGTATCTTACACTGTAATAGTGTCAGATTTTAACTCGATATATGTAGTGAGGCAGCATTGCGATCTCTACATAATTTTTGACTCATTTAGTATTGTGCAATTTTTGTGCACATAGTATGAATGGAAATTTATTAATACAAGTAACTCCTATAGCTTGCTTACTTTGTTTTGCTTCTGTTTTTCTTGTTATGTCTACAGACAGGAGTATACCCCGTTATATTTCTGGAAATTGACAATTCCAACTCTTTTCAGAGTCATACATAATTCTTCACCTGCATACAAATAGAAGTCATGTTAATTATCTTTTGAAGCACCCTTGTTTTAATTTTTTGCTATTATCTCTCTATTCTCTGTTGTCATACAATGTGAATGTTAATGGAAGTAATTCTGCTAGATAATCTCTAGTCTTAGTTTATACATAGATTTTGCTTATGAAATATTATTGTTCTTACTTGATTTAAGTATTTAGGGTATTCACTTTGAATTTTGAATCAATCTCGGCTTCATGCTTCTGTTGTGCTTTTGTTTCTAGTCCTCTGGCATCACAATGATGACACCAGAATCATCAAAGGAGTTGGAAAAACATGCAATCTCAAGTCATGTGAGGGGGAATAGTGAATATGTTAGACTTGCCATATCTGATGAACCGAGGACCGTTGAAAATGAAATACTACAGCCTGTAGCAGTATCGAGAATTAGATCTTTCAGGTGGTGGATGAAAACCTTTTTCTGGTGCTTTGTCATTGTTGTACTTGGTCTTGTTATAGTGAAATGGGGAGTGCCATTTACTTTTGAAAAGGTACTTCCTCTTGCTTTAGAATTGTTCTGGTAACCAGAATTTATTTTCTTGATGTGCGTTCTCTGGGAATGTGGGCTTTTCAATTCCTATTCAGAAATTAATCTATAACATGTTGTTTGACTCTAATGGATTTATTTTATATTGATAACTATGTCATTCCTGTGCACTTTCAGGCTCCTAATTTTTTCAACCAAAATGTTTTATTTTATATGGCAATGGTATTTGAAAATTGGCATTTTCCTTTGCATTCCACATGGCATCCTTATGTATTTGGTTACTGTTGCCTATTAGATTAATAGAACTATAAGTTTTTTGTGCTCTTTCCTTCTTCACAAAAGTTATATGGCATCAGTGTATGTTTTTATCCAACGTGATGAAAACTATTAGAGGAGTTCAATCAATATAGTAGTTCTAGTTCATGCTGTGAATGCTAGTGTGAGAAAATTTATATTACGAGAAAGAACAAAGCCGCTTTCTGCACTTGCTGTGTTCAGAAATACTTCTTTCTCATCCCTCCCTCTGTTTCTTTAAACCTAGTTTGCAGTCGTTTTATAGACCTTGTGAGTATCATGCCATGCCATAAAATCTTGCGGTCAGTGGTTTGGGAATTGCTTATTGATATTTGTTGGTATTTCCTATGAACAAGCTTAGGCTCAATATTTTAATTCTTGTGGAATAGCTTACACTCCACATGGTTGCTGTCAATTCATATTTTAAACCTACGTCTTACTAAATTTTCTATTGTAGATAATTTACCCAATCATGGAGTGGGAAGCGACCACTTTTGGCCGTCCAGTTCTTGCCCTTGTACTTGTTGCTTCTCTGGCTTTATTCCCAGTATTTTTTATCCCTTCTGGCCCTTCCATGTGGTTGGCTGGGATGATTTTTGGTTATGGCCTTGGCTTTGTTATAATAATGGTTGGAACAACCATTGGGATGGTCCTCCCTTACTTAATTGGACTAGTTTTCCGTGACCGCATCCATGTAAGTCATTTTGTTTCTCTAGTGACCACAAATCTAGATTGATGTTGTTTTTCTATTTTCTATTTTTTTTTTACTTTTCTGTTTATGCTCTTTATTTATAAATGGTTCAGCAATGGTTAAAGAGATGGCCCAAGAATGCTGCATTGATTAGACTTGCTGGGGAAGGGAGTTGGTTCCATCAATTTCAAGTAGTTGCTCTGTTCAGAGTTTCACCCTTTCCGTACACCATTTTCAATTATGCTGTAGTTGTGACGAATATGAGGTTTTGGCCGTACTTATGTGGATCAATAGCAGGAATGGTGCCAGAAGCTTTCATTTACATCTACAGGTTTGTGCTTTCGTATTTCTCCTTTATGCTATGTTTGGATGGTGGCAGGGGTGTAGCTCAAGAATTTTACAACAGGAGTAGAGTCATTTTTTAAAAATACTTACAGATATAATTTTAAAGTGTTTTCTTAGTTGAAGGCCCTCTCGACCTGTGTTCCCAGATGGTAAAGGTTGGAAAAAGAATCACGTTTTCCCTCTTCAGATAAATTTTTCCTTAAAAGAAACTTATTATAGATGGAGACAAGAAGAAAGAAAATGAAGAAATTTCTCTCATAAGCTAAAATTAATTTATAAATAAGTTAAAATAAGTTTGCCCTGCTTAAAAATTGAGATATTTCCATGTCTTGACAGACAATCCCTCGAAGGGCAAAAGATGGTCAAAGTCAAACTTTCTGAAGTTTGTTTGAGAACAGACATATATGACTATGTGAATAAAATATTACCTCATTGATCCCGATATGACTGAATCCATAACTTGTTTTCTTTATCAATCTTCATTAATAAATCTATATTTTCCTCATTTTTTAATGGTGGTCAATTTTGAGCAGTGGTCGATTACTAAAGACCTTGGCAGACGCACAGTACGGGAAGCACCAATTGACAACTGTGGAAATCGTGTACAACATAATTTCTTTCATCGTTGCTGTTGTTACCACCATTGCCTTCACTGTTTATGCAAAAAGAACTCTTAATGAACTCAAGATTGCAGAGGTCAATGAGGAAGCTGCCTCTGTATCAGGGAGTGGTAGTCTTGAGATGGAGAAGGGTTCCCATTGAAATAAAATATGGTAGTGTATATTTATGTATCTAAAATTTGGTTTAGGACTACATTCACCATAGTGCTTTTCACCCTCCCTCTTAGGCCTTTTATTGATTATTGAAATGAGCATGTAGGATAGAAAAGTCAGCAAATGCACCAATGGGGTAGACATAATGAATTGGAAAGAAGCTCTATTACCATTTTTTTATTGTATTAAATGTGCAATTAACCACGTATTTATTCTTAAGATTTATTAAATATTAAGATTTAGTGTAAATTAAACCAAAGAGTGTATCTTTAATTTAGAAATAATATCCTTCTAAGCAGGGATAGGATGGGATGTGCTAGTTTGGGTGAAGTATTATACTATTGTCTGCATACTTTTATGTGAAGGGAAAGAATAGTGAAAGTGTATTTTTTTTGGGGTTAATTTAAATTTAATTGGTATAAAATATTTTATTTTTTTGTCTTAATTTTTAATTTATCGAAACAATACAACAGAAACACTTTTGTAAGATATGTGAAAAAAAATAAAAATGAATGACATGGTCTAATATGACTTTGCAGAAGAGAGAAAAATGAGAAGTGTGCACAAGAAGGACTGAAAGGATGAAAATAAGGATAGTTTTGGCAAAGAGCCAGAAAGGGGTGTAAATAGAAAACAATTGTTAAAATCGCCCATTTGTTCATCTCCACAGGATTTTTTTTAGTTTTATGATCTGATCAATTGATGCTCAAATTAATTAATTAATTAATTAAAGTGCTACACCTTCATTTAATAGATAATTTACTTCTTAATTAAATAGAAATGTGATGTTCAAGAATGCAGTTGAACCCTTTACAATCATGATGTATTCATGCTAACAAGAAATAAGAACCACATTATAGTATAGGCTTCTTCTTCCTGCACCCCTACATTTTTCTTCCCGTACCCCATAATTTTCTAAATCCCAAAATTGGCCTTAATCTTTTATTTGAAAAAGGACACCGTGGTTACCAGAAATAGGTATTACGGATTCATCATTCCGGAACTGAATATTTTTTTTTTCCTGGATGAGGGGGTGTTCTAGAAGCAATTTTTGCATAAATTATTGATTTCCAGATTACTGAATCCATAAGCCTAATTCTGTTACGGATTGTTGGTTCCAGAATGCTTTTTTTTGAATTACGGATTTCTAAATCCGGAATGCATATTTCTATTACGGTTTGATAGATCCAGAACGTTTTTTTGAATGATGGATTTTTGAATGTGAAATACATATTTTGAATTATGGATTGGTGGATTCGAAATTTTACAAGAAGTGCCAATCCAAAATTCTTTCGGATTCCATAATCCATAATGCAAAAAAATCAATACAATTCAAGTGCATTTTAGGGTTTTTAAAAAATAATAGGGATAATTTGGTCTTTACATAACATTGTGGGGTGCAGGAAGAAAAATGTAGGGGTGCAGGAAGAAACTGCCTATAGTATACTCTATAATAAAATCATTATTAAAACCAATTAGTAATGTTGTATTGACACTTCAAATTTTGTAACAATCAAGATGCATTCGTGCTAGTGAATAATTGATGAAGAATATATATTGAGTAAAACATCATTAGGATTCTGAAATTGTAAGACACTGTCACATTAGTTCTTGAATTGAAGCAAAGAAAAGTTTTGGAAATGTACATCAATAGTCATATTAATCCAAAAAATTCATAAAATCGTGTCAGCTAAATTTAAAGATTTAATTCACATTTCAGGAACTCATCTGTTTTTTAATCTGTAAGATACTAATGTGACAGTGTCTAACACTTTCAGGAATAAAGTGATTGTCTATTCATTAATTGTTAGATGTATTAGGTTTCTCGAAGGGAAGATGGACAATGTGTGGAAGCTCAATTGAAGATGTTGCATCTTCCACCATGATTATTGCTTGTTCATCAATTTGGGTTGATTCTTTTATCATGTAGTTGGAATGCGGTGTTTTGAGGGTGTCACTTGGAGGCGACTTCTGACTCTTGATCTTGCTACCCATCTGCTCTCATTTTGAGGAGATTAAAATAAAGAAGAAAAACACGTTAGAGTTTTTGATTTGATAAAACCTTATATGCTACTTTCAAACTAGTTTTTATGAATCCAATGGAGAAATATGTCCTTAGATTATTCAATTACCTGAGTCACAATAGTGTACAAAGGCAAGGTGCTATAACTGCAAAGCACTTGAACAATTACACTGCGTGACAAATTACCTTTAAGCAGTGAGATTGGAACATAGCACATGTTTCTCTATGGCAAAATATATAGCTTGAGCAAAAGTATTTGAGTTATGATTTTCTACTTTCACATTAAAAGAGAATATTACCCCATTATAAGTCTTGGGATAACGTAGGTTACTTTCTCCATAATGCATGAATCAAATCCATATGTGCACTGCATAGGGAATAATTAAGAGATAGACAAATTATTTTGTTAAAATGACTGAGATATGAAAAGGAAAGCTTATGGATGAAACACTCACCCAAATCCAGAAGAAAAATGCAATCTCAAAAGAGTTTTGAAACAAAATGAAGTGAAGTAAGTGGAGGACTAGGGGTGGGCTGGTAAACCAAAAATATTCATCTGATGGCTTCATTGAATTGTCATCTTCTCTTCCCAATACGCCTATTGAATCCTGATACAAACGAGCGATTATGTGCTCCAACTTTGCCCCCACCAGAAGCAGAAGCTGTTTCACAAGCAAGCTTAGTATAACCTTATCATACCAACATATCATTCTTAATTGGTAATGCTAAAAACAAATCATCACCCTCTCTCCTAAGTAATTTCTAAACTATTGAATATCCATCAGTTTAGTATCTAAGTTGATGTATTATACTTTTTTTGTTCCTATTATGGGTTTTTCCTTGCTCACTGAGTCATCACAATGACTGTTGTTAACCTGATAAGTTTACACACACAAAAGGAATTGAACCTGAGATTTTCTCCTAAATAGAATGTCTTCACAATGTGAGTACAAGATACCTAACCACTACACCTAACATTTTTACTTTAAAAATCATTTGAGAGAGGGTAATATTTTAAAGATGAAATCGATGGTTTATTTGTAATGTCAACAAAAGCATTGTAAAGAATGTAAGTCACTTACTATCAATGGTAAAAAGGCTAACCAGAAATAAGTGTGCCATCCTGCATAGTAAACTCATAAGATATAAAACTTTAAGTATTTATTTTCAATTGAATAAGAGGATCTTAATTAAGTATTTACCTCCAATGTTCAACAGCAAAAACAGCACAACAAAGACCCACAGGTACCAGCTACAGTAATAGGTAGAAAAATCAAGAAGATTTGGCTTTTTACAAGGCAATTTTTCTTGCAATGAACTGAAATAGATGAGAAGAACTTGTTTGAACTCTTACCTTATACCTACAACTCTTTTGAAGTCTTCTTCAAGTGTCCCCAGCATGTAATTATGAAAATTATATGTGGGATTATCTGGGTAGTGTTTCTGTAAAATGTTAGAAGTATCATAATTTATTTTATGTGCATGTGATGAAATGGTTATTATTCTCCAAATGATTAACAATATATAGCATCACTAGATCTTAACCTTGACAAATCCATGCCGAAGTGCATAGTAGTCATACTTTGTAACAGAGCCATGAAATTGCTTGAAGAATGATATCTGCCAAAACAAACACAAACTATAATTTTAAATAAGTATTCTTCTCAATTTTGTAATTTGACTTTTGACGCATAATTCAATTTAATAAAGACAAATATGAATGATTCACATAGTTTGTTTCCATACTTTTTTTTCCTTTATTCTAAAAACTTTATCTCGATAATTTATTCCTTTATAATAAAATATAATATTACTATTGACCATAAAGATACACATATTTTTTCTTTTAAAGTTAGTGGTTTCTTTACTATTTAACAGCATCCATATTTTTTTTAACATTATCCCAATATGACAAGAAAATAAGTTGTGTAAAACAAATTTACACATGCATAACAAAAACATTTTACAGTCTCAAATCACTAACTTATCACAACTACCATATGATATATTTATTGATTTTTACAATGATTATCAATAATGTTTTATTAGAGGGAAATGGAGGGGAGCAAAATCCCTAAACACCCTATTTTTACTACCCTCCAATATTTAAGAAGAGATGATTTAAAGCATTTTAAGTGTAGTGACAAAAATATTTCTTTTTCTGTCCAAAATTATAAGGTATTATAAAGTAAATTAATTTTTAAAATCTCTTTTTCCCTTTGTGAACCAAACAAGAAAAAGGTCACATGCTCTCTCCTCCATTAAATTTTTTTCCCACACAAACAGATTCTAAAAGTTATAACAGTGATCTCTAATTGATTAGAAGTATAAAACTGATAATTCATACAATAACCATGGAATACATATAAAATTTCGTAATTAGTTTAACATTCTCACTTTGATGCAAATTGGTTGAGTTTTATAATAAACATATTAGAACATTCTTATCAAACTCTAAAAGTACTACTTCTATCAGGAACTGTTAGAAGTTTACAATTCCAATTTTGTTCATCCTAAGGTTAAAGGTAGAAGAGATTGAGGAAGGTTCTGAAGACTTACCAGCCAACTAATCACAGCTGCTTTTCTCCAATGTCCTCGATCACGTGTTTTGAAGAACTCATGGGTATCTATTACTGCGTTTGAGTTAGGAAGTTAGAATCTGAAGAGACAAAAAAATTAGTTTTCTTATATGATCATCTGAATTTTAGATTCAAAGTATAATTTGAACCTTCTCTGTGGTCTCCATAATAATCCTCCCAGGCCTTCCATTCCCGTATCTACACCATGTAAATATTAAACATTGGTATGCAGCAAATCATGGTTGAACAAGACAACTCTTACTAAGAAAATATCAACTTCAAGGAATATCATATCACCAACTCATTATATTACCTTTGCACCTCCAAGAAGCATTGTTGTGACACAGAATATTGCATGTACAACGGCCAATACAAAAATAAAAATGTGAAGCTGATGTAAAGATTCCAATGATAACAGTGGAACCTTCCCCTGCGTAGGAGAAAGGCATGGATTATAGATATGAATCAAGTAGTTTCTTTGTATATGAAAATGTTATTTTGTGATCTTTCCAGCTTTACAGAATTCCAATTTTTTGTTTCAGTAACATTGGTAACAACCTTATGTGTACAATGATCTGAACCAGAACCAGTAGAAAAAAGCCTTCTTCTGTTTATTATAGAATCATAGTATATCTGATAATGCTCTGAACCTTGTGAAGACCTATGAGGCCTTTTGCATGGAAGCATTTGGGTTGCAAGGTTTGGTGAGATGCAAATGTCGCTTATTAAACCTTGAAAGACGGTTAATAAGAGGGAAATGAACCCTAAAAGCATCAATTCTGGTGAAAAAAACATAGATTACACACTGATCAGGCTAAAGAATTACATATTACATTGGATATTTATAGAAGAATCGCATTGCTCAATAGATGTGACGCAAATGTTTTGTACTCAATAGGATTTAGAACACATATTGTGTAGTTCAATTAAAAAATGCAATCGTTACTTGTATTTACTTTCTTCATTTACAAGACTCAATCCGGTATTTGAATGATTTTATTTTTGAGGAACTGGATTACACTAGTGTCACCATTGATTCAGTGATTTGTAGGAAGGATTGGGGCAATGCTAATTGAAACATTTACCACTTCAAAATCATAATAATGTTCTTTACAGATAAAAATGCCAATAAAAATTGTAAGATGTGCCAACATATCATAATACCGAAAAGCTTTTTGTGTTTGAGAGTGAATCAAATTGAAACTCAAGAAATTACCTTCTTCCAATTTTGTTAAGACTTCATACAATTCATTCTGATTTTTGCTCCTTAGGTACTGTAACATCGAACCAAACAAACCACCCATCACGAACGAAAGTAATTAAGACATACCAAAAAGAAAATAATTACGCAACAAGAATAGCACAACTCCCTTAAACAGAAAAATGGTTGAGAAATCGACTAGGCCAGAAGAAATGTGAATTGAGAGATGTGAGTTTACCTTTCCGAGTTTGTGAAGGGCACGTTCAACACAAAGAGAGATGAAAACAATTATGGAGCAAACAACCGCAACAATCCATGTTGGTGTATATTCCAGAGAGTCGTTCAGTTCTTCTGCCATGTTTTACTCTTTCGTTACCAAAACAACCCTTTCTGTTCAATATATATTTGGGCTTGAAAATGATGGTAGTGAAGGTAAGGATATTCTGCATAGTGCAGAACTGATGTAAGTCACAGCAAGCAAGGAATGTTTCCCAACTTATCAAGGTATCAAGACAAATAAATGAAGTTGGCATGCATAAAAGGTGGAACCAGATTCAAAGTGCTGGTCACGGAGTAGCGTGCAAGATTTACCAATAAAGATAGTTGTTCACAACCTTGCAAAATCACATTACGATGCCAAAAAAGAATCGAAAGTACATTTTGAAGTGTAACGTTGTTTTTTGTGTTTTGCGGAGAAAGTGCAGTACCATGGAGCACAAAGGAAATGTAGTGCTGTCAAAATCATACGATTGAATAGTGTGCCACTTGTTTCTCTTTTTCGGTGTCGTTGTCTCTTAATAGTGTTCGAAGTACATGCACACAAAAGGCACGGCTATTTAAGAGGAAGGTTTCTAGCAGTTAAAATTATTGATTGTGCATGGGTAGATCCACTAGTAGAGCCTTTTAGAACAGCTTAATGGCTCCCTTACAAAATAGAAAGAAGAAAAAATAACCCAGCTTATTGAAAAAAAAGAAAAGAATAAACGATGGAAGACAAATATTGAGAAAAACTGTGAAGGCATTAGATGAAACTGTCAAACAATTACAAGCTGTTCAGTTTATGTTTAAAGAATACAAGATTTTGATTTGATTTAGATACATATATACTATGTGTATCACAAAAAATTAAAGAGACACTCTCAAGTACCACTATCAGTTCTTAATCTTGGATCAATCATTGGCCCCAGGCAGCTGTATATTCACTAGGCCAAACTCCATTCCATTTCTCCAAGCTTTTCTCTGCAAAATTACCTTGATCTTCCAGTTGATACTAAACGACAGGTCACTCAAATCATCAGGGGTACTGGCTGGAAAGAAATAACCAATGGCATGGTGCATTTATGGTTTCCACGGCGCTGGAGGTGGTGGTGGCGTGGGAAACATAGGGGGAACAGCAGAGAAAATGGTATTTTTGTCAATTGATGTGCTCTTGTCGCCTGATAATGCCACCAGTGCCGCAACTAAACCAGCATTTCCAGCAAGAGTTGGCTCTGTGTAATTGTAGTTTGACCGAACATCACGGAAGCCATCATGCTTGTCAGGACCAGCGACCATGGCACCAACAAGTGTATTTGGGTTTGGCTTGGAAGAATCCCTCCATTTCCATCCACCTTTACAGTTATACTTGACCTTGTTCTTTGGAATAGATGCACCTCTATGGTGGACATGTTTTGGATAATGATTACCAAAACCCACAATATAGCTCATTTTCCTCGGATTTTTTCCAAGAATGTAATCAATCTGAAAAAACACCCACAAAGGAAAAGAAACTTAATGCAGGCACCTCATAGTGATATTAATAATATGAGGGATTTGGATCCCATAAATTACTATCTCAAAGGAGAAGAATACCACATACCTGGGTCTTGGCGAAGTTTCGGAGCACATCAGTTGAAAAGAAATTAGGTCCACAATACCATCCAGGTGTATCAGCAGCATCAAGATAATCACTATATAGGGCAGCCAAAAAGGCGGCATTGACAACATATTGCAGAGGCTGAGGCCTACCATGGTTTAATTGAATCAAGCCACCTGAGTGCACAAAATGCCAACATTTACATCACAGAATAGTAATCATTAAGTCATGAGTTCTGATGTGCCTGGTTGAAAGGTTTGAAGTAAGAATTGTTACCTTTGGTTCTATTAAAGCTTGTGAAAACCGGTAGATAAGAGCACATGATTATGCTTGTCTGATTGTGAAAGGTCCTCAAAATTTCCTCATATGGATAGCCAGGACTCAAGAACAACCTCAAACGACTCAGAAGTACCTAATTACGAAAGATCAAATCAATCAAATAAAATTTCACAAAAATTGCCAAAGTCTGCAAGGTAATGGATGATACAAAGACCACACGTGCAAGGGAAAGACAACATACATGAGACAGAATGGAAAGACAACATACATGAGACAGGATTAAAGCTAACATGAAGATCTGAACTAAGAAAAGTATTTGGCAGAACTCATGACACATACAAAGGTAAATATTCGAAGATTAGTAGCAATCGTACCAAATATAGTTAAGATTAGGAATGATTAGCCAGACATCTAATTAAGAACTCATTTTTGCTGCTAAAGGACAAAGTATTGAAAACCACATACAGGATCCATCATAAACACCACAACTATAAGACAATTATTGTTAATCTTTTCTTTAAAAATGAAAAAGTGAACAAAAAAACTTAGAAATTCAACATATCTAATTCTTCATGACTTTTACTTCTAGCTGCTGTTTCTTGATGTTAATCTAGTTTCCAAATGACAAACCAAGACAACTAGAGCATAATATTCATGAGCACCAGCAAGTTCATATAACACAGAATCCCTACAAAATTACCTGAGCACCAGCAAGTTTGTTATCCCAGCTCAGTACCCCATAATCAGAGCCTCCCCAGAAAGCACCAGCATGCTTGGCCAGGCCAGGAGCAGTAGCAAGCTTTAGGTATGACGAATTTCCAGTTGCAAAGTACATCCAAGCGCCTCCCCAAACATACTCATCCCAGTAACTGGTTGAGTTATAAAATATTGAAGCCTCCGAACTCCCAGCACTGTACCTGCCTCTCTGATCCCTCGAAAACTTGAAGAGCGTGGTTGCACCATGCACCAGTTTCTTGGAATAGGCCTTGTTGTCCTTGAAAACAATGGAAGCAGAAGCCAAGGCAGCAGCCATCTCAGCGGCAAGATCTGAACAACTGTGGCATTCCGTCACAGGGCGCTCATAGTCCATGTCCTCCGGACGCATCCAGCAATAGTGATCGTTGGGAGTTGTACTCCCATCCGCAGTATTTCCTACCCCAACCTGTCAAACAAGCACAAAAAACAATAATTGGCACACATCCTATTCCATACTCCACACCCCACAATAAAATTCCAGTCCATCAACCCAACTCATCTTCTCAAACAATTCAAAATTGCAGCTGCATCAACCACATTTATCTGCAATCTCCCGCAATACCGAGAATTGCGAGATGCAACAAACGCGTGACTTCGGCCACAATTCAAATCCTCGATCCACTCTAAAGTATGGATCCACAATACTTGAATACAATTTCCCACAATATCAAGGATTTAAAACCATGCTCCATACCATACTCCTACCAGAACGAAACTTATGAAGCAAATGACTTAACACGAGAAATCAAGAATGAAGCAAAACACAGAAAAAGGGGTGTGGTTAGATACCTGAGCAGCAAGGGTGGTGATGGTGTCAGCAGTACTATTGAAACTCTTGAGAAAATAATCAGTACCCCACTTGATGATCTCCTTAACATGATCAAGCTCTCCAGCAGCCTCGTACTTTGCGCTGTACTCAATCACACTCCAACTCAACATAGTAATGGAAAACGAAGCAGGAAAGTTAAACTTGATAGCATCCCCGGCATCATAGAACCCACCCACCAGATCCTTAATCGCAGAAGACGTATCAGAAGACTTCCCATCTTGCATACCGGAGTTCCCCCTCCAAGAGACATTGTTATGCTTCGGCAATTTCCCGGCTGCAACAGCAACAAACACAAGAAGTTCAGACAAGTTAGAATATACGCACTAAAAAAACGACGGCACGAACATGATCAGACGATGCGGAATCTTAGTTGTTTACATCGCTGGGCGTTGAAGAACATAAGGGCCTTGTGGAGAGCAAGGGTGTAGTTGTCGGGAGGCGGGTGTTTGTGGTGGTGGCGAGGGATGGTGTTGACAATGAGCGCGATGAATCCGGCGAGGAATGCGGCGAAGAGAACCGTGCCGACAGTCCATACGAAGATCTTGCGGCTGACGATGATGCAGCCAAGATCTACATACTTCTTCTTCTTCTGTTCGCCAGGGCCGAGGAGCCAACTCTGCTGCGTCTCGTCCAAGGGCCGCGACAGCGCCGCCCTGTCGAGGTCCTGCAGGTTCCGGCTGCGGTCCTCCTCCGTGGCAGAGTCCGTGGCATTGATCTCCAACGGACCACCCCAGGGATCTCTACCGTACATTATCGCTTTTTCTGTTTTCTTGAGTCCAACAACGCCACCGACACAACACACTCTTTCTCTTTGCTTTGGTTGTGCTCAGTATTAGTAGACTCCTTCGTTCTTCTTTCTTTCTTTTTTTTTTATATATTTTCTTTTCTTCTTTTTTATTTTCCGGAATCTTTTTTTAATAATTATTCATCATCACCCTCTAACAATTATTAACACCCCCAAAAACTCCAACGTTATTATTTCATTATTTTTCTTGAAACGTGGCTGGTAGTGACGGTGCTTCTCTTTTAATACATAAAAATTGTTATTATTATTGGTTGTTAATTATGGGTTGGGATTTTGCTTTCGTTTTTCTTTTTATTTTATTTTTTATTTTTCTTTTGATTTTGATTAGGTTAGAGACAGTGACGTGTCCACCGCCGACGCTGACAGTCTGTCCGCAAATCCAACTCATTCAATTCAATTTTATTTCAATAAGGTTCAATTCAAAATAAAATTTAAATATATTTTATTGGAAAAGAAAATTGGTAGGGTTCTTGAGGCCAAGGGAATGTGTCACGTGCATTGATACCTACCCAATCCAATTAGTGCAATATAAAAACATCATGGTTGTGTTGTTCTCATGCCAATTACGATCCCAATCAACAGCAAAGTACTAATTTATGATTAGCATGTTGCTTATGGAATTTAAAACTAAATTAAAAAAATGGTGGTTTGTTTGCCGACACAGGAAGAAATTATGATACATATTAATACTCCAATGCAATAATCCACCATAATGAAGAAGAAGAAAAATTGATTAAAAGTATTTAATTTCAGTATCATTCTATGCAGACAAGAACACTTATACGATACCAACACAGAGATAAGTATAATCTCTAAAATGTAGGACACGGATACAAATTTATATATTATATAATTATGAATTATATAAATTGACAATAAAGATTTATGTGCATAAATATGTTTCAAATTATTTTTTGGAACATAAAGATGTCTTTCTAATCTGGTTCACAAGGATTTATTTCTTATTTCTTTAATCATAATAAAAATTTATATAATAAGTTTGAGTTTTTAGAAAATTAATGTATTCTTTTTAAAATTGTGCTAGAGCTGTACTAGAATTTAAAAGGAATGTACGAATTTTATGGAATCATTCCAATAAACCTGTGTATTGTACTGTATACTTTATCCATAGAGATACAAACGGTGGTTGTTGAGGTGGGGGCAAGCAAGAAGGAAACTATTATTCATGTTTGGTCTGCTAATATTCTTTTGGTGTTGCTTTACGTAATTCTTTTACCATTTTCTTTATAGCGTTCTACCTCTGCTGTCATAACTTTACCATTACTCAATTTTTATTCACAATTTTAAGTAATTCTAAGTAATTAAGTATTTGATTAGGTGGGAGAGAAAAAATATGTAACGATTAAATTTTATATTTCATGCATATTCGTATCTTTTAGCGTAATACTTCAAAAAAATTATTAAAAAGATAACACTTCAGTGATATTTAAATGTAGAAATGACAAAAAAAATGGCATGTTTATTCTAACTTTGACCTCTGAATCTCCGCAATTGTTTGAGCTAGAAAAATATTTTGATTGATAAACGCGTTTTTTTGGTTTTATTTTTCTGTAGATCGAATTCATGCATGCAATGGTAATGAGAAAAATGAAAGCGAGATGTTTGACGAAAGTGTTGAGTGACGTAATAGGTGGAGAGTGCAGAGGCAAATGTGTAGAAAGTGGAAACTCCACACCAAAAAAGCACCCTATAATGCTTGTCTTCAAAGCAATGATGAAGCATTTGGAAGAATACGACCATGCAACTACACATCAATTCATACATTACTTTACATTTTACAACCATCTCATTACATGAAGATAAGTCTCTGGTGGTTACCTTTTACAATCTGCTTTATCTTTTTAGTTTGCACAACTTGCATTAACTAAGTTAACACATCTTATTCATTTATTCTTATATACTAAATTTGAGTTTTCAACTTTTTAAAAACTATTTTAACATTATACTAGTTATTTATCATATAAGAAAAGTTACTTTCACAACTATACAATAAAATATGTTAGTTTATAAATGTAATTTAATACAACTTTAAAATTGGTACATCTCTTCATGGTTCACGTTTTATCATAAATTTATTCATCTTTTCAGTTATAATTTGACGGAGAGTTGTGAACATATCAACACTTTTATCATAACTGCTTAAAGGAAATGCCAGGAATAATCATTCATTTATGATGATATGTCATCTTCTGTGAAAACAATAACGTGCCATCTTTTATTAAGTGCAACCAATGAAACTTGCAGATGCTTTCATATTTTATTAGCTACAATAATTCCTAATTCGTTGTTGTTTTATTATTAAAAAGTACTGATAAATCAGAGGTTCGGTACGCCTAATCTGTTGATGTGTATTTTTATCACAGAATGATAGTTAGGTGAAATTAAATACAGAACCAAAAATTATAGTCACCTACAATTGAAAATTACATTAAAATAGTATTTGCTTCTCATTTACGGTATGCTCTGATCCAGTAATTTACACTTCTAAGAGATGAGATAGAAAGAAGCCACAGAAAACTGAGCATTCACATTATATCATCCCTGAAATTGCATATAGACATCCCTAGTGATAATACATACATACATAATTAGAATCCTTCTGATAGCACCTTAAAAGGGTTGTAGAATTGGATTCCTGCTATATACAACATTCATATTATATATATATATATATATATAATATATATATATATGTATATATGTATATATA
>Ga0123341_1001549_pt1 | contig 17557 bp, 8 predicted proteins | sample Turbeapinknodule_FD_89959 | JGI IMG/M metagenome (GOLD analysis project Ga0123341, IMG submission 89959) | Root nodule microbial communities of legume samples collected from Mexico - Turtle bean Mexico pink nodule | ecosystem: Host-associated > Plants > Roots > Nodule | place: Mexico: Nepantla...
GAATCAAGTTAATTGAAATTATTCAGCGTTACATAGTGAATTCCTATTGGCTAACTAAATGAGGTCAAAATGTTTGAAAAAAAGATAAAAAAATACATGATGACATTACTGGGTGCATCCATCTTATTTGTGTTAAGTTAGGTACTATTATGAGAGATTTATTGCATTTAATAATGTTCAATGCACAAAATCATTATAAAAAAATTGGAGTCAAGCGCAATTTATCGAAGTAATTAAAGTAAACACTGCCACGATACTTGTTCAAAGTAATCAAAGTCCAATCATATAAATAATGAAGACTTTGCGTTTTTATGTATGACTAGAGGAATATTAGTTTTTTGCATTCCCTCACTCAAGTCTGAATTTCACTTTACTGGCACAAAAAGAAAAAGATTATATATTTGATCTGTGTTTTTCTAAAACGATGATGAAAGGTTTGACAAATATACTTGGTTTGACCACTTGCGCTGAGACCTAGATGAGGAGTTAAAGATTTAGTTAAGTATTTGAAATACACTAATACCAATAATACGAGGTATGAGTTTCATTCAGCGGTTTGGATTAATTATTTGTTTTAATGTTTTGGATGCTCCAACCTAAAGCCAGCTAATGGAATGAAGATAGCAGTTCCCACCATTCTTCTCTATGGTTACAGTTAATACAATACAATCTCTGAGTAGGACCTGTATCTACCTCTAGTATCATCATTGGACCTTGTTGGAATCAGGTCAAGCACCTTTCATTCCCAAAACCTACACAACCCTCAATCCAAAGACTCTGCATGAACTTGGTCATCACCGTAGGCCACAAATTAAGAAAGTGGAACGCGCATTTCAAATTCCATGGTCTTCAATGGAACAGTCGCCGATATTATTCAATCACTCAAAATTCGTAATTGTATAAAAAAATGATATTTGTTTACAGGGTAGAAAAATCAAGCACATATAAAGATGTTGACCCAACGTGAAAGTAGAAAAAAAAAACGTTGACCGTAGAAAGGAATTTAAAGAATTAAATGAAACATGTATTTGTATTCTTATGAACGGACTAAACAAGAATGCGAATTGCAGTTTCTTTGGCCTTACCGTCCTACTATTAATTGTGTGTGTAGATACAATGTAATTGCTAGCTGAAAAAAATATAATAAAAAAATCAGTGGGAAATGGGGAAAGAAATTTACACTAAAAAACGGACCCATTTTATCCGACCCGACCATCGATACGTGGAGGCTCTTTGTCCATGGGCCCCGAATAGGACTCCTCCTTCCTCCTACTTCCCAAGCGCAAAAGCCCATACAGTTTGCGGAACTCCTTCACAGTGTGAAGGTTCTCCTTACATATAACCGCACCCGGTTCGTTATCATCTCCGTTCCGACCCGACCCGCTGTGACTCAACCTCTGTCCCTCTCTGGGGGCGTTGGAGTGGGCCTGCAGGGCCGAAATAACGGTTTTCAAGGCCCGGGAGGGGGAATTCCGGTTGGATATCATAATCTCGCCAACCTCGGCCGGGCTGAGCCGGGCCCCGGTCTGGAAAACCTCTTCTACCTGAGGGAAAAGCTTGTGCTCCTTCAACCCTAAGTAACTACTGGCGAGAATCTTAAAGGTGGAAAAATCACATAAGGGGAAGTGTATGTGAACGTCAACCCTCCCTGGCCTCAGAACCGCTTGATCAACATCCTCTTTAGTTTCGTTCATCGTGAACACCATCACGCGCTCTTCTCCGCAGCACGATACGATTCCGTCCATGAAGTTCAACACGCTCGATAAACTCGCTGTGCTTGTGTTTGACTGTTGTGCGAGCAAGCGATCGAGGTCCTCGATCACGATCAGAGACTTCGCCGTCGTTTGCATCAGCATCAACTTCCAATCGCCGCCGTCGCTGAACTTCGACACGTCCACATCGTAGACGTCGTAGCAGAGGAACTTCGCCATGGCGGCAACGAAGCTGGATTTTCCGGTGCCAGGCGCGCCGTAGAGGAGGTAGCTCCGCTTCCAAACGCGGCCTAGCCGGTGGTAGTACTGCTTCGACTTCAGAAACTGGTCTAGATCAGACTTCACCTTGTTCTTCAGCTCCGCTTCCATCGCCACCGTGTCGAAGCTAGCCGGATGCGTGAACGGCGCCGAGCGCCACTCGCGGGCGCCGGAGTTCACGTATAGCTTTATGTCCTTTTTACGGTGCTGCTCGATCTCGTCCGCCACGGAGAGAATGTGCTGGAAGTACTGCCGGAAGACTCGGCGCTTGTCTTTCTTCTTGATTCGGAGAACGAACGCGTCGCCGCCGGAGACTGCGGCGTCCTTTGTCCAGGAGAGCTTTGCGCCGAGGAAGGTATCGTGGACGGTGTGGTTAGGGTCGAGGTGGAGGAAGATGTCGGAGGGATTGGTACCGGAGAAGAGGTTGGTGTAATCGGAGTCTTGAACGGAGGGGAGAGAATCGAGGTAGGTGAGGATTTGGCGGTAGAGTTGATTCTCCTGGGCATGAAGGTTGTAGCGAGGAATTTTGAAGGATTGGTGAATGTGAAGGCGATTTTCGAAGGAGAGGAACCATTGGTTGAGGATGTGAAGTGCAGAGGTTTTGCGGAAGAAGAAAACGATGAGAAAAGAGGAAAAGAGAAAGAAGAAAATGGAAAGCATGTTAATTTGGCAGATCATGCATGCGTCTTGGACTTTGAGAGAAAAAGGAATGAATGGATGCGAATGTGGTGAAGGCTACAGCGATGGAACTTTGTATGAGAAGGAACTTTGAAAAGGTCAGTTGCCGGCAATTTTATTATTTTCAATTCATATAAGTAATAGCATGTGTTCTTCTTTGGTGTGTTTGATTTTCAAGGTTTTTGACTCTTGCTGCCAAACACTGCGCACACACTTCTCAATTATCCTCTCATAAACATTTTTATAACTTAATTATTTTTTACTATAACTATCTTAATGCTTTTTAAATTTTCTTGGCATATGGTAATGCATATTGGCCAATGATGCGGATTTCTTCTAATGATAGGTTGCTCACATGATTCATAAAGTGGCACTTTACAGAAAATGACACACTTGCTGCTACTATTTATCTAAATATATGTCGTTGTAGCAACTATTTGTTTGGTGGATTATGTCAACTATTTGTTTGGAAGAAGAAAAACTAGTCTCCAAATTAATCTTAACATCTGTTACTTAACGTAAAAGTCATTTAATTTCAAAAGGGTGTAATTTTGGGTTAGAAGTCAAGTGCTTAATTTTCCTAAGAATCAAACTTTGAATTCAGTTTTAAATTTATTATTAACAGGTTTCTATTTCAACACATGAAAAATATTTTATGGTTCATGTACAATCTCTAATTTGGTTCGTCATATACGCGCTGTGGTCCATGCTGAAGTTCACCAATATTTGTTTTGTACTATTATTATAAACCCTCATATAATTATTATCTTACTATATGCTGAGAAAAAAAGTTATATTAGTGTAATTATATTAATTTAGGTAAATATATTATCAAAATCAATCTTATTAATGTACGTGATTTTAATGTACAATATCCTGATTTCTTTGAGTGCTCTGATTTTCTCACAATATTGATACCTATTAAATGTTCTGATTGTATTACAGATACTACGATTTATATACCTGATATTCAGATTTATTAAAGAAGACTATGATATGCTATATGGAAAAATCAGTGTCAAAGATCCAAGTCAATAAAAGCTTATAAATAGATGACCACTCGCAGGAGTAATCTCAACTTGAATTTTGGCAATACATACAGAATTTTGGCAATATATACCGAATTTATTGTTCTTACTGACTTCAACATCAATGTATTTTTTGCAGGTGAAACGTCCTCATTTCTTTGGAGTCAATTCACGAAAACTTGAAAGAAAACTACATGGAACCACCTCGGATTCTGACATGACCTCATCTCGATAAAAATAGTTTAATTTTTATATAATGTGAATGTGATTTGTTCTTTTAATAAAAATTAATTATGATTTTAAATTAATTATTTCAAAAATCAATAATTTTACAGTTTATTTTATATACTATCAGTGAAATTTTTATAAAGGTCGTAATTTCTTTTATCTAAATCAACCAACTACATAGTGTTTGTGATTAAAGAATGTTAAATTATTATATGAAATAATTATTTGAAATTTTAAACGATCCAACTTTTCTCTCGCTAGTATATAATCATCTCGAGAAATTAGTCACCAGTGCATTATTTCAGCACAATTTCTAATTTACTACAAATTATATATCTTAATTTATTTTCCAACGTATAATTCTATTGGAAACAAGATTGAATACCAAATATCAACATTTTTACTAATACAAATTTTCATCTCAGTTAATTGCATTATAAAATATTAATCCCTTCCACAAATTTAACACTCAATGATTACAGAACAAACGTTTAAAACTATGAACTGGGTAAATATTTTTAATTCTATAAATAATTGTGTATATAACTTTTATATTTTGATCCAATTATATTCAAGTGATAAAATTATCACCAAAAATATTTGTGCATTGACAACTTACATTTTTTTACACAATCATTGAATTAGAAACCAAATGTATGATGGGTAAATTGACTTTTACAAAATCATTTTGAAAACTTCTATCAATAATATTTACTGACTAGTTGACAGTATAAACATTTCTACACTAACTATACATGCTAATTAAACTCAATAAATGTTTAGTGGTTTAATTTTCATAAATGTATATAATTCATATAAAGTTTGTGAATAACTTGGTTAATTATCCATATTACCGGAAGCTGAAATTTTACTGTTAAGAAGTCACATTTGCAGTAATGTTTTCATAAGTGTGTGCGATTCAACATTTGCGTACACGTCACGAATAATTAATGCAGTGTTTATAAATGACATAGAAACACAAGATTTAACGTAACTTTAGTATGGTATGGAAAATTCAAATTAGAATGTACATTTGTTTATGTTAACTAATTTTACGGCTATGACTATATAAATATAATTGTTCAATTTGGTTTAGTGCTGATCAGTGTCTCAACTGGAACATAATCAATTACAGTTGTTGGCGGTTGAATGTTGAAACAAATGTTTTCCTGCCAACCTTCAAGATCAAAGGAGACAATTAAACGTACCTTTGAATGCAATCTTATTCTTCAACTATTCTCCTCGATTCTACACTTATACGGATGGCATATAACTAATTCATCCTTAACTTATTAATACCCCACTTTCCTTTCTCATTAACCGACACTGTTAATTCAAGCACCATCTTTATTAAATTACTATGATAAATAAATAACCTCATGCATGCATCATTAACTGAATCAAATTACACTGCCTCTAAAGTACTTTTGTTACATTGCAAAAGCATAGACAACTACTCTGCTGAGGAAGTTGCATAGTTGCAACCTATGTGCTGTCAAGTCTCATAATCCTCTCATTTACACTATATTTTTAAATAACCCTTCCGATATATTCTCTCATTCTAGTACTAGTACTAGTACTGAAACTGCTATACTTTAAACAACTTCAGCTTTAAAATATTTGCAGTTAACCACAACCCTTGGTAATCCTCCAACCACCATCCTCACAGTCATTCCTACTATGTTGCAATACCGAAAAGCTCGGTTCTTCACTGAATAAATGTAGAATGCTACAGAAATTCTAATAAAAATAAAAAATACTAAAATATTTAATTACGATGTGGTTATAATGGTTCCACGTCCTTTAAAACGAAAATCAATACGAAAAAAAATGGTAAATACATAAGTTCGATGCAACCTAGACGAATCGGCCAAAAGTTTTGACAAATGACTGTCGAAGCAACGATATGAACCCTTGAAAACCATTTACTTAATTTTTGTGGTAGACGCTTACTATTGTTATATTGTAAGACGAGGATATGGCGTCAACAATAGGGACAGTTCCTTGTTTAGACCAGTAACGACTCAATGCGTCACAAGCTAAATTAATTGAAAAATTAAAAGCTATAAAATGAATGTGGCCATTAAAAATCGAAAATTCCCATAAATTAAACTGTCATACAGTGAAGAAATAGAGAGCTGTCATGCCACTTTAAGTCTGTGTCCTATAATCCGCAAGGGTGTTTTTCTACACAAGAGTCCCAGGTCTTTGACAAGGACGGGGATATTTCGAACAGAATAGTCACATACAACTCCAAAAGAAAGAGATGTTGTTCCTTCTGGGATTGTGATCAATCGTGTACTATATTTTATTACTCTGTTACCTTACATTTATTGGATGTTTAACTTTAGTTTTTGCCCTCTAACATAAAAAGTGGTTGGGTAATGATGGAAGCACGAGGCAGGCATCAGCCGGAACAAAGTGAGGAAGATACGCCCCCCACGCAGTGGTCCTGTCCCCACTGTACAAATCATGTTTGAGAGGGAAAAAGTACAAATTTGTGGTCCTAACTACACAATAAATGAATGTGATGGCAAGAACTCGCAACTTTCAAGGGTTTGAATTAATCATCAGCATATGCGGGTGGACCAGAAAGACAACAAAAACACAACGATGATGACTGACCCACTGCTTAAAATTATAACCCTGCTGAACCCACTCCAATGCCAGTTATTTCTCCGAGGTCTCAATAATTGATGGCTGTTGGCAACTTGATACACACTGCACCGTCTTCATCAGTCTTAAGCTTAGTCTGTTCAAATTGTTGGGCATGTCAGTGCTAGATCCAATTGTACTAATCATAGATTAATCACATAACAGAACAGTAGATGTGAACTTTTGCTTATGCTAGTAGTGTAAATAGGACTGGAAATAAGAGTGATTTCCCTATCCACATGCTAAACAGAATAGAAAGCGTAAAATTCAACCTTGAGTCCACCTAACTGCTCGGATCGGATTTGGTATTTTGTATGTTTGGTTTATTATACAATGCCATAGGATGTGGACGGATCTGACATCTGAAATAGACATTAGCTACCGTTTTATGTCATTTTACCGCATCATGTTATATTATACAATACAGCGGAACAACAAAATTGCAAAATTATCTCTGCGTGTACCCAAATAGTAATCAGAGATCAGATTTGGCATAAATGGAATATCAGGAAGTGCCACAAAAAGGATTGACGCATCAAATACAGAAGAAAATGCAATACCAACCATGGCACTTTTATAATCAATGTATAACAAATATATGTTCCTATGATTAGTATAACTAAGGAAGTAATCACTGGTACAATCTGACTAGGCTAAATGACAGTAGAAGAATGCTCTAACGAAAGTGAATATTTTAAGGATCCTGGGATTCTGGTTGGAGGTTAATCATATGAGAAACCACAAGCTTAGAGAATTCATTGATTGCAGCTTGAATCTGAGAATCACCTGACTCACCAGGCACCGACCATCTTGAAGGTGACTGAAGGCTGAATCCAGCGTATTCACTTGCAGCAACCTTTGTCTTCTGTGAAGTGGCAAGGGCCTTCTCCAAATCTAACTGGGACAAAGGTCTAGGTGCCTGAAATGAGAAAGATAAACAATACAGTTAAGAAGCACTTACTGTATGACAAAGCCACCAAGAGAACTAATCAGTTTCTTTAGAGAAAATATGAAATAACGTCCAACAAAGCCACAAATTGATCTTGCACATTAAGCAATTGCTTTCATTGACCAGAGACGTCACTTTCAGGCATGCAAATATAACCTTGCGTGAATACAATAGATTTAAATAAAAGGCTTGATATATTATTTTCTCTTATTATTATGATATTTTTTTCAATTTCATTTACTATTTTGAACATTTTCAATTTGGTTTCATAATATTAAGAAACAAGTCAATGTAGTCTCTTTTGACAAATTGATAGTAACGACATTACCACAATGACAACAAGGCACTACCACCTAGTCTCTTTTGACCATTACTATACCCACCCTCCTCCAAGTCTTTTAATTTCTTCTATTCTGTCATTGTCAACCAACACCTTTCTAAGTTTCCCCTTTCCCATGGTGTGGTCACCACAACTATGGTTCCAAGTTCAAAAACATCATTTTGCAGGCAGAATCGTCGTCGTGGTTGTCATTGGAAATGATGTGGGCAACAATTTGGGTGTTGAAGACATGGAAAGGGCTCTGAATGAAGGAAGAGGGAGTGTTAAGATTTTAATGCTACAACACGAAAACCATAACACAAAGTTTAGGAAAATGAAGTTGAAGAAGAGTGGCGGTGGTGACTCTTGAATGTGTAACTGCAGAAGATGCAGAAGAAGGGTCTGGGAGAGAGTAGGGTGCGCCAGATCATCACCAACATAGCACCATGTTGTATTGTGGTAACATCGTTACCATCAATTTAATAGAAGAGACTATATTAACTCTTTTTTGAAAAAAAAGAGTGAAATAAAATATTAACATTCAAAATAGTGGGACAAAACATCATAAGCTTGAATAAAATCGGTATACTCGAAGTTGATAGGTGAAAAATGAAAAAATTGAGACAGAGAAGAAAGTGAAAGAGATGAATTAAATATACTAACAGGAGTTCGTTTTCCTTTTTTCTCTTCATCCAGTAGTTCTCTAATAGGAAAATAGGCAGCTTTCTTGCAAAGATCAAATAGATCCGAACCAGTGTAACCCTCACACAAGCCAGCTATATGACCAAAGTCTATGTTGTCTTCAACCCTCTCACCCTTTAAGATAACCTTCAATATTTCAGTCCTCTCCCTTTGGTCAGGAATTCCGATTTCAAAGGCTTGAGGAAGACGCCGTAGTATTGCTTCATCAAGTTCTGAAGGACGGTTTGTTGCTGCAAGGACCATAACTCGAGCATTCTCTACACAAAAAAATCAAGTTGATCAACAAAACTACTCAAATAAAGATAAATTGAGAACACTATTTTTTACAAACTAAATCTAAGAAAATTGTGAATATTTATGCAACAAAAATAAATAACATGATAATCGTTTAAACTTACGATCCGTAGTAAACCCATCCCATAGAGCCATGAACTCAGTTTTCATGTTTAACAAAGCCTCATGATCTGTTGTACGGCGCTGACCCAAAAAACTGTCTACTTCATCAATGAAAATGATGGCAGGCTGAAGCTTATAAGCCAGGCTAAATACCGCAGCCACTGCAGAGCAGCACAATATTAACAGTAGAGAAAAAAAAAGAGACAAGCTTTAAATAAAGAAAAAGAAGAAATAAAGCATAATTAAGCACATTCAAATTAAATGCAAATTTATATCATATAATCATTTCACCCATTCCAAAACTTGAAGTGATTGTAAGATTTAACCTTTATATTTAAAAAATCAGTTACTTTATTAACTTCTTTCAGAAGAAAGTTACATTCCTAATCAGTCACATAAACCAGAAAACCAAAACGATAACATAGGGTCCTATTCTAAATCATGTATACTGAAAAATCAGTTAAATCTAAACTTAATGGTTTTCCGAATGACCTGTAGATTTTCATATGCTTTCTTCTAGCTCTAACTATTAGCTCAATTGTTTTTTGTTGGCACTGTAGATCCCGACATTTATTCTAATACCCCAGCACAAGTCCTAAACTATGTGATAAAATTTTACCTTAAGGTATTGTGGCACATATGGTTTAGTGAATTAATTTAGCCATACAAGAAAGGACAAGATACAAAAGGATTGTATACGAGGAGATATTAGTGTGGTATTGATTGAGGAAGATAACAGAAAAGATGCTAGTCTTCTGTAAATTGAATCTCTTGACTTAATCTGAACCCAAATACCCTTCTTCATAGCACCTATTTTTGCAGCTTTTCCATCTTGCTCTAATAGATAGGGGTAAAAGTAGCTCTCCACTCAATATCATTCAGCATAACATTTATTTAGTCTGAATCCAGCTCCAGCTTCATTTTGGACCTCATCATTTCATGAGACAACTTTATAAGCCATCCAATGCCTCTCTCTCTTAAATCCTTCTATAACAAGTATATTATTCAGCCCATGTGCTTGTGTTAAATTAGCTAGTCCCAACCCAAGCCCATAAACTATCACAGTTATGTTAGGAGTCAATAGCCAATGTAAAACTTCGTTGACTTTTCATGGCATGGATGAACAATGTAATTATTTCATTCACAAGATACAACATTAAAACAAATTTTGATAGTTACAAGAAAAGATACAACACATAATGGTCAAAGAATTAAAATTAGAATTTACAAGTCTCGAGAAATAGTATCAGATTCAAATAATAGCATTCAATTAGAAAGGAAAACAACTAATGTTGGTTACGAACATTATAAAAATGTATATGATTTTAGGGATAATATGCAAACATTAACAATGCACATGCATTCGAATTCAAACAAAACAGATTGCATAAAAAATATCACCTTACAAGATATTCATAAAGCTTCATGCATAAAATCAATAAGTCAATAAGACTCACTATGTTGAATTTGACAATAAAAATCTATCACATTAAAGATTTTTCCATACATTGCACGAGTACATGTGAAATTTTGAACTGTAAATAAAATAAGAATTAAAATGTCAGAAAAACATGTTTGTTCCAATAGCTCAAAAGTCTCACATCAATTAAGAATCAAGACAACAAGTAGTTTATAAACACCCTCCTCTTTTAACCCACTGAAGTGCCTTTTTTGAAGGGCAAAACTATGATAAAAGCATTGAGTCCAAAGCAAAAAATACCTCGAATGAGGTGATTGACTCTAACAATGCCATCTTAAAGGACTTGAGATGAAAACATTGACATAGTTTGTAGGGACAAAAAGGACAGTTTTAAACTACTCTTACCCATTAGACCTCAATTGGGGGTCTTTTTCCTATACACTCAAAAGTCCAACATTGCTTAGGAATTGAGGTTAAGGGTAGTTTATAAACAACTCCCTCCTCATTTAGCCCACTGAAGTGTCTTCTAAGAAAAAAACTATGATGGAACTGTTTAGAACCAAAGTAGACAATACATTTGATATGGCACTTAAAACTTAACGATATTATCTTAAGCAAACTTAAGATACAACTCCCTCCTCTTTTAGCATACTGAGATGTCTTTTAAGAACAAAATCGTGACGAAACCATCTAGCACCAAAATATAAAATACATTTGATATGGTGATTAAACCTAATGATATTATCTGAAGCAGACTTGAGGTCAGGGCATTGCCTTATACATAGCTTGACTCAAAGACATTTGATTTTCGATAAGAGCACATGTACTAAAAGAAAATAAGTATAGCATGAAATGTCTTCATTGTTGAGGAATCTAATTTATTATATGGAATAAACTAAGAGACGAGACTTTCAAAATTGAGAGGGAAATTGTAGAAAGGGTATTTTGATTCAATTGACACAAGTAGCCTCTATGCTTATTTTTTTCTTCCGTGTGAAACATTCTCCAATTTTGTTTAAGAAATAAAAGATGAAAAGTTTGGTTCAAGAAAATTTTCTTTTTATTTTTAATTAGAAAAATGTCACTTATTTACTTTTTCAAAATATGTCTATAAGAAACCATGAAAAAATAACGAGCTATTTTCAGTATTTTCTATACAAATCTTTGGAAACAAACAAACAATATGAAAATAAGGTGACATTTTGGTAATTCAAAGTGAAAATAAGAAATGAGAACAACAAAAATTTCCTCTGGGTGAACAAACCCCCTAAAACATGAGATACTTGGTACGTGATAAATTGCATATAGCTTAATGAGAAAAAGAACAAGATCCTACAAGTCCTCACATTTACAAGTGAGTACTCAAACTTAATTTATAAGGACTGATAATTTTATTCAATACAAGGTTTGCTGTATAAAAGAGAGTAATTTCTAGATACTTATACATTGAAACAAAAGATTGAGTACTTCACAAATATGATGAGAGAGGAGGTTCACAAGAATCACAGTTTAATAGATCGGTGGGGTTCCATGTAGGTTATGTTTGTAATATTTTGTTTGGGTTTGGGTCAGGTAGTATCACCCAACCCTTTAAAAAAACACTAGTGGACTAACTACTGGACTAGGTAAGGTGTATAACCTGGAAATAGAAAACAAAAAGAGAAGAGAAATTAGGGTTTTTACACTCCTTGGGGGTCACGCTAACTCGAGGCTACTTCTTCCTATTGACGTCATGTGTCCCATGGATCTTGATTTCCTCCATGGCTGCCTCAAACCACCATTTTGTGAGACCTATTAAGGCTATTATGAGCACCATGCAAAACCAGATTTGCCACTGCCATTTGGTGGCAAGCAAAAAATCCACCACGGCCACCTTTCAACAACACTATGTCAAGCTTTTACGTAGATGCTAAGAAATTATTGACAAATCATTGGATCTTTGGGCATACATATGGACCTTAAGAAAAAGTAAGAATATAAGAGTAAGTTATTTTAATTTATTGAACCAACATAATATAATCCATATATGTTCAAAAAAATTCAAAACTAAAGATACTAAAGTCTAAGGTAGAGAGAAGAGTAAACCTTTGCAATATATTGTAAAATTAGCCATAGAGATATATTGCACTTACCAAGCTTTTGGGCATCCCCAAACCACTTGCTCATAAGGTTTGATATCCTCACGTTAATAAAAACTGCTCCCGACTCCTTAGCAATAGCTTTGGCAAGCATGGTTTTTCCAGTGCCAGGTGGTCCATACAACAGAACCCCCTTTTGTGGTCCAAGAAGCTTACCATGTGAAAACAAATCCGGTCTTTTTAGAGGCAGAATAACAAGCTCAAATAAAGCTTGCTTGATTGTTTCCAGTCCCCCAATAGAGTTGAACTCCACATCAATGTGGTCAGGATTTATAACATCGCAGGCTATAACATCCTGTAAAGAATAAAGGGCTGAAATTAAAAATTTAAATAAAAGATAATAGTTAATTGCGGTCAAAAGGTTTTCACTGCCAACATGAAGTAAAACCATATATCCATAGAGGACATGTAATGGATGTAGTCCTTCATTTTTACGATTATTTGGATAAATTTCAGTGTTTAAACTAATTTCTTAATCAAACAAATAAATTGGTCAAAATTAGGAAATCATAATAGAATAATCCTTAAGTCATTGAAAAATCTCTTTCAGGAATACAATTTCCTAGAGCGAGAAATCCATTATAGAAGTAAAATGATAATATCAGGACATTAGTTCATGATGTACATCATCAACAACCAAGTTTCATCCCTCTACCAATACAATAGCAGTAGCAGAGCTAATATTTAAGCTCAAAATTGGAGCATGGCTATTCAATATAACATTACTCCACTCATCAAAAATCGTCTGAAGCCCAACCTAAAAAAGTCAAGATGCAACGTAAAGGCCAAAGGGTAACATGCAGGCAAATGCAGAAACACTCACAGTTATGCATAAGACAACCTAGGTAATACGATCCAATACAAACACATCATCCATTCTCCTCTTCCCCAACCCAACCGTACACTAGTCATTCACTGAGAAAAGACAGACATAATTAGAAATTCATTTGCAGGAACCAATCACAACAAAACGACAGTTAAAAGAAGAACAAGATCAAGATATAAACTATTCACACTGGGGAAAAGCCAAAAAAAACTACCCTCCTACATTGAGCATAAATGATGCATACCGTGACCTTCAGCACATCAGTTTTACAAATTACAAACTTCCTGACGGGAATGGAACAAGTATATACTCATCCAATACCAAAACAAGTGCCCAACACCGACGTTAGAATTCTTGAAAATATTATGAACCATTTCTATCATTAACATTGTGATAATCCATTGTCAAGTCTTTGAACATCTTCCTAGCCATATAATTTCACATTACCATCCTATGACCCCCAAAAAAAAAAACAACACTAAGGTGTATGCAGTAAAAAAAATTGAGGTATAAAAAGTTGGAACGCAATGAATAGAACAATGAATAAACCTCATAAGGGTTAGTCTGAATGAGGGGGCGACCGAGACGCTTTGCAATCTCTTTCTTGTGTTCAAGAACCTTTTTGGAAGCTTCGCGATTAGGATCGAGGTGTCTGAGCCCCGCGAACAAAACCAAGCAACTTAACGCCGCGCTCGCAGCGTACAACAACAGGTCTTGCAGGAACTTCGTCTCCGATGAACCTCCCATTCTCCTCTCAACAATCAAAAACAAAATTCCAATTTATGATATGATAAGATTAGCTTATCATCAAAATTCCTTCTTCCTTCACTCTGTGTGTAATTGTGGCGAGGAACAATGGACGAGGGTTCTCAAACTCAAACTCAAACAGAAACAAAGTTAGAAAAAAAAGTCAAGAATCCCAACTCTTGGGGGATGATGTTAGTGAATACAAAACAAAAGGAAGGACTCGCTTAGTGGGCTCAGCCCATCTCTCGGCAGAGGCCCAATCTTTTGTTGGGCTCCGCCTTTCTTATTAGGCAATTGCTTCCTGCACCATATCACTGCACCCAATCATAGGGGGAAAAACGAAAATACCCTTAAAAAAATAGGGTACATATAAAATTACATTCCGGACCCCTTTTCTTAAACACAATAATCTTTTTCAGATAATATTTTTCGAAATGTATTATTTTCAATTCCAGATTTTTATATTTGGAACACAAAAATCTCTTCCAGATCTATTTTTCCAGAATGCATTATTTTCAATTCCAGATTTTCATTTCCGAAATAAAGAGTATTTTTGGAATTTTTGAAATTATGTTGGGTGCAGATTTAAAAGTGTTGGGTGCAGGGAGCATTTGCCTTCTTATTAATGTCTGGCTAAGGCAAATTCTCAAGGTTACTCCAGATTTTCTTTATGCATCTTGTATTTTCTTTTAATTCCAAATATTTTTATACTTTTTTTTCTTTTTTTTCAGGTGATGAAAATTGATAATTGAGATAAGTTTTGTGGTACTTTTTATTAGTGGTGATTGTGAGTTTTGTTCATTTATTTTTTTAGAAGCCACAAAATTCAGAAAAAAAACAAAAAAGTACAAAAACAGAGTACAAAATTAAAAAAAAAAACTTATCTTCGCATCGGGTAACGTCGAATGCAACAAATATTCTTGTCAGACTTTTTCTTCCTGCTCTCCTACGTTTTTCTTCCTGCACCCCCACAATTTTCTAAATCCCAAAACTGGTTTTGACCTTTTATTTAAATAAGGGCACCGTGATTACCGGAATTTGATATCTAGGAGTGTGTTACGGATTCATCAATCCAGAACTGAATCATTTTATTTTTGAATGAGGGGGTGTTCCAAAGCAAATTTTACATAAATTATTGATTTTCGGATTGTTGAATCCGGAAGCCTAATTATGTTATGAATTGATGGATTCGGAATGATTTTTTTTTAATTATGGATTTTTGAATCCGGAATGCATATTTCTGTTACGGATTGGTGGATCCGGAATGCTTTTTTTGAATAATGGATTTTTGAATGTGAAATGCATATTTTAAAATACGAATTGGTGGATCCAAAATTTTACTAGAAGTGTCAATCCAAAATTTTTCCAGATTCCATAATCCAGAATGTAAAAAAAATAAATACAGTTCAAGTGCATTTTAGGGATTTTAAAAAATAATATGAACAATTTGGTCTTTTCATAACATTGTGGGGATGCAGAAAGAAAAATGTAGGGGTGCAGGAAGAAACTGTCTTCTTGTCAATTTTTTCTTACACGCTCAAAAGATGGAACTGTTCTCTCAACTGTGGCTAGAAAATAATGTATGGGATGTAGGAGAGTAACTAAAGTTATTTTAAAAAGTAAGGTTACGTTTCATTTAAGATTTTTTAATAATGTTAAAACCGATTTTTTGTAATTAATGAGAATGTGCATGGAGGAGATATGGAGGTGGAGGGAGAATTTATCTCCGTCTAAAGGCTTTTGAATTCTCCATCCAATAAATTTGAACATCTACCCTTTTTGGTACAAAAGGCAAATTCTCCATGCACCTCCAACGCTTCTCACTGCACCTCCATATAATTTTTTAATTCCACTTCTACTGCTATCACTATATGTTAGGGTTTTGTGGTTTTGGTGCACGCAGTGTTGTGTTGTTATTATTTTGAAGGAGACGATTTCTTACATTTCTTAGTTGTGGTGGTTTATGTGTTTGATTGTGGTGGTCGGTGATGTTCGTGGTTACTCACATAACTGGCATAAGTTGTTTTGAACTTTTTTTATTTTATTTTATTTTGTTTTTTTTTACTTAACAGCGTAACATCTTTCTCTGAAAAATTTACAAACGAGATTATACAACCCAGTTTGTTTAAAGAAAATGCATACTGAATTATGCAAACTGGCATGTTCCTCAACAACGTTACATTTTCAGTTTGTACAATTCGACTTCAACACAACAAATATTTTTTTACAAAAAATAAAAAATGATGGATTTCAAAAATAAAAACTTAACTTACCCGGACAAATTCTCTCTTCAACCCTAGCCCTTGACTGACTGTTACCAAATGCTTTCTTAAATTCACTCTAGTTGGGATTTTAATTTTTTTTAAATAGGGTCATAAAAATGATCCACCATAAAAATGATCAAAATGTCTTCTTAGTAAGGAGTGTAAGTCAAAATATATTTTGAATTTGGTATTTCAAAATACATTTTCAAATTTGGGTTTCTAAATCACTTTTCTGAATTTGGGTTTTCCGAACATTTTTCTATATTAGTCTTTCCAAAATAATTTTCTAAAATAATCTTTACGGGATATGTTGTTTTCAAATTTTGTTTATCATAATTCCTTTTTTTAGAATACGTTTCTGAATTTTATTTTTTAGAATGTATTATTTGTATTCTTAATTTGTTTTTCCGAATGGAATTTTGGTTTTTCATTTCTATTTCACAATTTCATTCTCATAATAATAAAAAAATCTATTCTATATTTCTTTGTTCAAAATGTATTTTTTAATTTTGAATTTCTAATTCTGGAATGAAGGTAATTTTGGAATCTTAATTTTATTGGATGCAGGAAGCAAATTGGGTGCAGGAATCAAAAGTCCCTCTAAATAGGTCTCTTTTTGAAAGCTTTTTTCTGTGTTGATGTAGTTTTTGTAAACTTTATATCTTAATTAAACTTTGTTCAATTCAATGAAATACTATCTTTTGATTCTGGTACATCCCATTTGTTCAATATTACATTCTCTTTTTTTTTCAAAATTCTCTTCTCTCAGGATGAACTATACAAATCATTAATAAATACGACATAATTAATACACAACTTTGTTTTTCAAATGACAATGAAAAAACATATGTATGTGATTACCATCAACAGTTTACAACCTATTGATATTATTGAACTGTTTTTTCTTTTCTTGACCTTCAAATGTTGATTATGTTCGATAAGGATGTTAAAACAGATAAGCTCATACTCCGATAAATAATTCGCAAAAGATGAACCAAACTGAGTTTCAGAAACTTAGAAAAATTAACTATTTTATGTTATAGATATTTAGAGAATCTGATTTACGAGGGTTTATAATCTCTGCTTAATTAAGGGAAGAGTATGACCAATTAATCTTGTTAATTGATATATTGAATATATTTAATGATAAAAATTTTAAATTTTTAAAATTATATATTTATTGAAGATTATGAAATTCAACCCAAAAAGTTGAAGATAGTATTTTTAAGATATCTGA
>Ga0123341_1001550_pt1 | contig 17556 bp, 7 predicted proteins | sample Turbeapinknodule_FD_89959 | JGI IMG/M metagenome (GOLD analysis project Ga0123341, IMG submission 89959) | Root nodule microbial communities of legume samples collected from Mexico - Turtle bean Mexico pink nodule | ecosystem: Host-associated > Plants > Roots > Nodule | place: Mexico: Nepantla...
ATACTCATGTAAATATTTTTACACATCTATCTAATTACAAATGGGAAAGTAAATTTGATGATTTGGACATTAACTTTTTAAAACTATTTTTATTGTTTAACATTATAAAATAATTTACTCATTATTTAATTATGATAAAAAACTTTAAAACATTATAAAATAAACTACTTAAAAAAATTGTAATTAATTAATTGATTTGATTTGAAAAGTGATGAAACATAAGATAACTCACGTGGTAGGTGTTGAGTTGATATGGGTAAACCAAACCATTAGTTCCCGGTACCTTGACACTAACACAAAGTCTAATCAAACAGAGGGATTTTGAGAAAAAGTGAACAAAGCGAAACCGTGGAAGAAAAGATTCCTCACGCAGGGTTGGTTTTCCTCTCTTCTCTTCTCTTTCGTTGCTCCTTCACACAACTTCCCTCTCTGCAAGCCAAGAATTTATGCTCTTACGTTCATTCCTCTCTTTCGCTCCGAGATCTGCACAACATTCTTGGTAATACCTACTATTTCTTCCTCGTTAAGATTTCAATTTCGCTACGTTTTTAGCACATGTAATTCTACGATACCCTATACCTTTCTGTTTTTATCCCTCTTTTGATTAATTTTACTGCTGGTGTTGATCATAATAATTTTATGATGATCATAATAATAACAATAATTTACTTCAGCTAGAAATTTGAATGCTATCTTTCGGGATTAGGTTGATGCATGGAAAAAAAGTGGTGAGACGGTGTCGTTTGATTTGAGCTGGGATCGATTGTGTTGTTATTATGTACAGTATCAGCTGTTTGAGGTTTCTCTGTTTTGTTGTTTTGGTTGATTTTTTCCTTCCACGGATTTCACTCAATGAGACTCCTAGCATTATCATCCCTTTCCTATGTCATTTTCTCTTGAAGACTTTACTCACCTACCAACATTAGTTTGCACCTTAATCTAGACCCTGGTTTTTAATGAAAGCACCATTTGTTAGAACTTAAACAGAGAGCCCAACCCGAAAGACAATCCATTAAATAGGAGAGTCTCGAGAGTTATTCACTCAATGTACGAAACTTCTCTTTTGCTTGGTGATGATGATGTTATTTTTACTAATGAAATGTATTGCAATTTACTTCCTGTTGTTGGTAAGCATTTATGAGAAGATAATAAAAGGATGCAGATTTAGGTTTCTAATCGGGATTCTACCATTATCTTTTATTTATTTTTTCTGTAACAGTTGCTACCACAACTTTTTTTAAAATTCTTTTCTAATCCTATCTTCTCTGATACATGGGCATATCCAGTGTAACATTCTCATATGTGCTATGCTGACATGACTCTCTTGATGCCTTTTTGTTGTCCATTGGTTAGTCCCATGGAGCATGACAAATTGGAATGGAGACAGTATTAATGATTAACTTGTAGTATTTTTATGCTTTTGAATTACTGAGGACAAGCTGTGGTATTCGCTATAGCTAAAATGAGAATTGGAATGGATGCAGTTTTGGGCAAATGCAACTGCTAGTGAAAATTGGGTAGCTAATTTGTGGAGTGACACACCCCTGGAACTTGGAAAACTGTGGTAATGGATCTTGATGGGGGGAGTTCGTCAACAGTTAGCACAGGAGTGCAGGAAATTCCTGGACGTCCAGCACAACATGGTGGTGAGTGTTATTTTCAACGTTTCTGACTACACTGCAAACTTTTGTAATGCATTAATGGTTTTTCTAATAAATGATTTATATTTATATTTAGCAATCATATGATTAATGAATGAATCACTTTTTCTTTTGTTTAATTTGGACCTGTGTAATAAACTGGAAACAGAACAGGGTTTTGATACATGAATTGAATGCTGTTGAATGATTTTTTATTTTCATTTTTATTTTTTTTATAATTTTTCCTCTTCTTGAAGCATGATATAAGAATGAACTTGTAAATTATTTCATCACCAGTAACAAAAATCAAAATACAGATGTTATTTATCACTATCAGCAGTTACAAAGAAGGATAGAAGATATTGTATTTAATTGTCCTCCTTAAATGCATAAGTTTTTGTTGTAGAGGGAGAGGAAGAGAGAGAGAGCTAGAAAAAATAATCTAGAGAGTTTAGATAATGAAAAAGCTTATTCAATTGAGTACATATATTAGGGATTGTTTGGACAAGGTTCTCCATAAGCATTTCTTGGAGAGAAAAAGAGAAACAAATGGAATGAGCTTCTCCATTAGCTAAAATTAGTTTATTCATACTGTATGTTAAAATTATGATTGTTATTGTATTGTACTCCTCTCTTCTAGCCTAGGGGTAGAGCAAGAAGCAGAAAACAGTTACTAGATCCAGCGCTGGAGATAAGTACCGAGTTATGGCAGCAACTACATGGCTGAAGCAACTTCTTCATCTGTTAAAATTTGGAGATACACAGGATACTTGACCAATATGTTAATGAAGTTGTCATTCACATGGGATCAAACCCACTCTTTCATGAGCGAACTAAACACATAAAAATTTGATTGTCATTTTGTGGGAAAGAAGGTGCTCTCTGGAGAAATCATCATTGACTTTTGTCAACTCTAGTGACCAACTTGAAGACATGCTCACTAAATCCCTGATGAGCTCTCGTTTTGATTGCATTTGTATCAATTTTGAATCATATGACATATATGCTCCAACTTGTGGGGGAGTGTAGATGATATAATTTGAACTCAGTAATCAGGGAAATATGAACAACTGTTAATTAGTGATATTCTCCATTCTTAGGATTCCCTATATTATATTTTGAATCATTAAAGGATTTATGTGTGTGATTAAATACATGATTCACAACAGAAAAACTCTATGTACAGCTCTCAAAAAGCTACTTTTTGGGTGTATGTACCGAACCTTAGAGTTGAGTGTTATAGGATATAACTTTTCCTTGGATTGTACTCTTCTCTTTCCATATATATAATAAACATCAGCTGAGCACAATTACTCACTGATTTTTTTATCATATATAAATTCAAGGATGTCCAAAAAGACCCTTAGTTGAAACTAGTTCCTAGGGTAATATATTAATTGAGTGCAACTTCCTAGATACTAATACACAAACACTAAATACATTCTATCATGTGATTACCCGAATCATCTATTTCCTAAGTACATTAAGTATCATTATTTCAAACATTTTGACCGACACTGTTTCAATAATATAGTTGTAACTTGTAAGAGTGGCAGAAGAATTATTTTCATTTATTTCTACAAAAATAATCTTGTAGCAATTTATTTCATTCAGTACGTAATTTTTTTGTTGCAATCAAATTTTGTTGACATTTCCTGTTTCAATGCATTTTATACATTTTCTCTTCTTGGAAATTGACTTTGTAGTAGAATGAAAAAAGATTGTTATGATGCTAAGTCAGAATTCTCCAATACATTGAAATTTAATCACATTTTTTCTTTAGACAGGTCTTTTACTATTGAATTGTTTTATTTCTTTTGTTGCCCCCTTTTTAGTTGAAACTTGTACTGATTGCTATTGTGATGATTTTGCAGCATTCTATCAGTTTACACAGCAGAACCTTCCAGCATGTAAACCTGTGCTTACACCTGCAGCAGTTAGTTCTTTGACAAAACTTGAATATTTCATGACACCTTATTCTATGAAATGCATGTACTAAATCTCAATCAATTCCTGTGCAGATCATTGCTACATTTCTATTGATGGGTTTCATTTTCATTCCTGTTGGACTTGTTACACTTCGTGCCTCAAATAGTGTATAAATAATTTCTACTTTCTTGATATTAGAACCAAATCTTTTTCCCCTCTCCCCTCTAAATCTTCACGCTTTCTAAAATATTTATTTGACCTGTTTATTTGTAGGTTGTTGAAATTGTTGATAGGTATGACATGGATTGTGTACCTGAAGAATATAGAAATAACAAGGTCACATATATTAAAGATGAGTTAATCTCCAAAAACTGTTCACGATTCTTAAAGGTGATAGTTCAATTTACGATTTATTACATCATTTGTTGATTGTTGCTTCAGCGTTCAGGATTCACCAAACTCATTAGTGGCATTCCCATACCCTTATACTTTCAGAAGTGGCATAGCATGACCATGTAGAGTGGTTTGTGTACTTAAAATGGAGCTAGTTATCTGTTTTCTGCATTTATCTTGTTATTACAATCTGTGAAGAATCTTCCTCCTTCGAAAGAAAATTATATGTGCAGATGTATTATGAATCATGGAAATCATATCTGGTAGTACATTGTGATGGGTTTTGAGAGTGTTCAAAAGGACATGGTATAATAAATATTATCTTACATGTATTGTTACTTCACTTTCGTAACATTTTTGGCATGCTTTTTCCTCTCTCATTTAATTGTGAAAAAGAATTTTGGGCTGGAAGCTAAAATGGTAATATCTTGCAAAAGAAATTATCAATAAAGTTGATCTTTTTACTACCTCTTGATTACGTTTACAATTTTTGTAGGTACTTAAGCCAATGAAAGCACCAATTTATATCTATTATCAACTTGATAACTATTACCAGAACCACCGACGGTGAGTATTCTTAGTTTTCTTCTTTTCAAATACAATGATTAAGTCTTTACAAAAAGTACTATCTGTCAAAGACTCCAAATCATCCCTCAACTTCAGCAGATCATGTCTATTTATACTTTATCTTTCGCATTGATCTCCTTTTATTTATTTGTTTGTGTTTTGTTCAATACACCTGCCATTTTTATATCATTTACTGGTTTCTCATTGTTGGAAATAGTTTATTGTGTAACTGTGAATATTAAATTGAGCAAACCTGAATGTATGCCTGTTGTATTTTCTTGCTTTCATCAAATCTATTTGCACTATTAACTTTTTTTCTTAGGTTATATTTGAACTTATTGACATTTCTCAAAAAAAATTCTGCCTAAACCCTAAACCTTGCAGTAAGTCCTTCCCTTGAGAGCCCCCCCCGAAGAATCACAGAACAGAGCATGTTCTATGTTTTCTCTTGATAATAACTTCATGATCCAAGCAACATTACAAACCGAGCTTGTTGATTTCATGATTCGGAGACTTTGAAAGTCTGAAGAATCCACTGATTCTTTGCCTGCTCAATTTTCTTGTCAGGAAAATCATAGCCTCTAGCATAATAGATTGACAAATTTAGGAAATCCTATAAGTTCTTTAAATAAATCTAATCCAGTATGCAGGTAAGTGGCAGCTTACTACAATTAACAATCCCTTAAATCGTTTCCATCCAGAGCATAAAAAATACCTATTCACCCTCCCTAAAAGTCAAAGTCAATGTGAACAATTATCAATCCATTAATACAGTGTCTATCTTTCTGCAATACTTTTTCTTTCAAAATTAATTGATATTAATCGGCTTCAAAATGGTTGAGTAACTTGTATGTCTCGTACTGTATACAGTTGTGGTTCTTGTTGAAGTTCAGCATCTGATTGAACATAATACCAGTAACTAGATGGTGTCTCTTTATATGGTTTTTGTTCATGTTTCTTAACAGAACTTGGGTTTTGAGGTTCTTGTTTTCAGGATGCCAAATATGTTCTGTTCTGCCTATTTGTTATTTTTACTTTTTAAATTAAGAAATGATAAAAATTACAATTTTTATTTTGATGGTTTAGATTTAGTAACAATTAATGGTCAAACTTATTCGATGTTGGTTACTCACTTAATGGAAGGACCTTTGTAACATTAACTGGAGATTAAGGATAAATTGGGATGAAGTAAAAGTCAAAGATGCTTGCATGCAAAGGGAACAAAATTTAAGATGTTTTTTACACTATTTTCTTAGTTGTCTTTTGATTATTTGAACTACAAGTCATTCCAACCATTGTTAAATTTTTAAATTATTTCTGTTTTTTGTCATTTTTTTTTACTTTTCTTTGAATTTAATCTAATGTACTCTGGTAGGAAAAATTTCAGCTTCAGAATAGATCTCTTAAATTAGAGTCTATACCGTCAAATGTATATACATTCAACTATGTAATTTTGTTTCTCCACTGCTCACTCAATTTTCCAACTTTGTTCAGGTATGTCAAAAGTAGAAATGATCTGCAGCTCTTACATGGACTTGGATACAATGACACCAGTGCTTGTAAACCTTTGGAGTCCTCCCATAATCTTCCAGTTGTACCTTGTGGATTGATAGCATGGAGTTTGTTCAATGATACATATAAATTCAGTCGTGGGCCATTAGAATTGAAGGTCAATAGGAAGAATATTGCTTGGAAGAGTGATCGTGAACATAAATTTGGAAAACATGTTTACCCATTTAATTTTCAAAATGGGACTTTGATTGGGGGTGGAAAGCTGGATCCAAGTATTCCTGTGAGTTTGAAGCTTTTGAATTGCATATTAAGCTTTTTTTATAGACATCATGTCTTACTGTGACCAAGTTCCTTATTTAGATTTGAAATATCTTTTTGTGACCTACATTACAATGCATTTTCCTTTTATTCATATATTTGACAGAATTCCCTAGGAGTTAAAAAGATAGGCTTAGTTGCACATTCTGGTCACCTTACTATCATCATTTTGCAAATTTGGTTCCTCCATTTTTTTCTCCACAAATTTGATTCCTTTCTACTTTAACTATGCGATTTTGGTCCATCCATTAACTTGACATCAAAATTTAACGTGAATGCTGATGTGGCAGTGCAAGAGTGTCATGTTAGCACTTCTTTTAAATATCAAATGCCAGGTTAATAGATGTTGCAAAACTAAAATAGTGGAGGGACTAAATTTGAGAAAAAGAATAAGCGAGACCAAAAAGTGAAATTAAGCCTAATAGCGATACTTATTAGCAATAGTTTAAAGATAACAGGGTTATCATTATTATGCATTGTGCTGTTAATTTTCACTTTTTCTTGTGTGTGGGGTGAGAGGGGTGGGCGTGGGAATGATAAAATCAGTTTCACCTTCAGCACCAAACCAATGGATGTATATATGCATGTACGAGTGGATTATCAATAATACCCCAAATCTTATCTCACTCGTGGGATTGGTTATATATGCGTTAGTCAATGCCATAGGGTTTATCGAAGATATGAATTTCTATAAAACTCTTTCGAAGAGAGATCTTTGTAGTCTCTGAATCTTTTCGGATATCTTCTACTCCTTTCCTTTTGTTGGATTTTCTTCCATTTGATCTATTTTTCTTAATGGACCTTTTATTGGTATTCTTTTCACACAATCAAATCAAACTAAGTGATTTTTCGCTGTAGTAGGTCTGCTCCAACCTTCTTTTGGTGTATATGTCTAGTCATCACATCAGCATTTTCCACTCTGCCATACTTTTGTTTCACCCTGTGGACACTTCTTCCAGAGTATAACTGGTTATTGTACAATTTTACTTTGAGTTCAATAGGCCCTTCTCATAATATTTGCACACCAATCTTTTTCCCTTTCATCCTCTTTTTTTTTTAATTTTAGATATCTATCACAATAAAACTCCATGTCACTTGTAAGATGGATCCAATAAACTTAAACTATGCAGTTTGTTGTATAATGTGATCCACATTTTTCTCCTCTAAAGGTAAATTTGCAATATTAAAGGTTGGTCAAATGTTCTTTGCGTAATTAGAATCTGTTACCAGTAATGTAAATGGTAACGACCTTGACCTCAATACTCCCCCTAGGATTATTGGTCAATGTGTGCATAAAAATATGTAGTTAATATTTAGTAGCTTTCAAGTAGGCTTGCATTTTCTTTCTTTATCACTCCACTATTTTTCCCTTTTGGCCTGAAATCAGTTTCACTGAGTGCATACGCACAAGTGAAATATTAATATTTAGTACCATATAGTTTGGTCATACTGAAGTTGAAATTTGGTGTTTGGGAAGGTAGACAATAAACATCTCTTGTAACTATTAATTTGCTCATTTAAAATTTCTCTTTGTACTGATTTTGTTGATATATTTGCTTGTGTTTTGACTCTAATGCATTCTGATTCCCATATATCAGCTTGGAGATCAAGAAGATCTCATAGTTTGGATGAGGACTGCTGCACTCCCCAGCTTCAGAAAGTTATATGGTAGAATTGAAGAGGATTTGGATGCAGATGATGTTATAGTAGTTCACCTAAAAAATAACTATAACACTTACAGTTTTGGTGGAAAGAAGAAGCTTGTTCTGTCAACATCAAGCTGGTTGGGTGGAAAAAATGACTTCCTTGGAGTTGCAAATTTATTTGTTGGTGCCTTTTGCATTTTCGTCTCCATCGTCTTCCTGTTGCTTCATATGAAAAATCCTAGGTAATTTCTATGCGTTTTGATTATTTTGTGCACGTGAGACCACTTTATCATGCAGTTGCTTGGAGGATGCTGAACTCTGCTAGATTTTTTGGCTTCACTAACTCTTATATACTGCATGAGAAACTTAGTTTTCTTTTTCTGTTGCCTTTTCATTGAAGATCTTTTGAGCTTTTATTGTCAATAATCATGATAGGAATAGTAGTTTTTGAGTTGTGGTGATGGTTAATAACATGTTTTAAACCGGTGGTGGCTTATAATTTACTACTTCTATACATTATTAGCGGATAAGACTTATAATTTTCTTTGAGGCAGGAAGCGAGAGGCCTTTTAAATGAAATTTTGTGAATGAATATTTATACTATTTATTGTGAAGTCATGAAATTATTTGAAACTGAAAATTTGGAAACTTCATAGAAGAAAAAGTATAAAATTGAGTAGGTATACCTCATAGGGAAATTCCCAACAACGGTAATTTTCCAAGAACGCATGTTCTGGTCATTCTGCTATTCTATATTTTGAAATTGATTGTCTCGTACATTTTTTGAACTTGCTTTTGCTTACAAGTTATGCTTCTTTTTGGGACAGACCTTATGGGGACACGGCCTACTTATCATGGAATAGGAAAAACATTGCTAGCTGATAAAGGACATAGTATGGTACACTGGTGGTAGTACTTTTCTTAATGCGATACACAAGATACATATTCTTGCCATCAAACTACTGTATTTAATTGTAAATGATGAGGCAGAGTAAGCATCTCCTTTGGGATAGTTGAGAGCTTGGGTGTTTGCATGAGGTCATAAAATCAAACCTCAGCATTGCCATTGTACACAAAAAACACTATATTGAAATAGAAACCGTATGTGGCCTTGTATTTTGCAGCATATTTTTACAGAACAGAGTTGAAAGATTTATTAAACCATAAGTACTCTTGTAGTGTAATCATTTGCGGCAGTATTATAAACTATATAGGATCTTAGAAAAGGATTGTTTAGCTTCTCAGAGCATTTTACTAATGGCTGAAACGGAATTCTTTAGATATTTTTCTTTATTTGATACTATCACTTGCCCGATTAATTGTTTGTTGAAACAGAACATTCCCTAGAATTTCTTAGGCAGTCATTCTAATTCAACCATGAGTGATAATTAATAGCTATTAACAGTATTCATAAATATGGTAGAACAGCTTTATAGTAATCAGCTCCTTAAAATTTCATCAGAAAAGAAATTCGTGGAAAAGGCTGTTTAAAGAGTGCTTTTTTTTTCTTTCATTTTATCACACCATATAAACGTCACAACTATATTATAAATTAAAACAAAAGTGTTAATAATGGACTGCAACTCATTTGTCATTGAATAAAATTTAATGAAATTAACAACTTTGTGAATCCTACATATTTAACAGTCTCACTTATGATTTATGGTATCTCTAATTGAACGTGTTAAAAGTATTCCTCACCTTGATAATAATAGTTGTGATGATAGAGATAATGTGGTGTATAGTAAAAATGGAGTTTTTATACCAAAATGGATCAATTTTGTTTCTAAATTTATCGGAATAAATATATTCTTAAAAAATTACAGAAAATGAAAAAGTAGTGTTCGAGAAACACAACTTAAAAAAAAAGAAATCGTGCTTTCAAAAAACGACGCTTCTTTGTTAAAAAAGAAATCATGTTTTGAAAATAAGACTTTCATTTTTTTTACTTTTAGGAAAGTCATATATTATGTTGAATTTTGAGTTTTTTTTTCTTGTAAGTAATTTTTTAATTTTTTTACCTTGTTAAAAATATAAGTATTTTTCTTTGCATAATTTGAAGGATGAGCAAGTTGTTTTGTTGTTGGTTGAGGGTAATGGGCGTAACTATACTGTTAGTAAGTTATAACTAATTTATGGTCTGATTTATGTCTTAAATATAATATTAAAAAATTATATATAAATTGTCATTGATCTCGATTCATGAGTGATATGTAACTATATTGACATAGTGGAACAATACTGAATGAATATTACAAGTATTTAAATTCTAACCCTTGTTTAAAAGCTATAAAAGAATTAGAAGAGTTTAAATGTTATTTTTTTTCTAAAAAAAAAAATAATAGTAAGACATGACACTTTGTATACACACATTTTGTGGTAAAGCAATCATTTAGAAAGTAACAACCAAAACGAAATGTTAGTAAAAATTACATATTAAAAACTAATATTTAACCCTAGTTTCCCGAAAATCTATATCAACCTTTGAAACTTTAGTGCAACCTCCCTAAAATGTTGGATCCCCATTGTTAAATCCTCATTTTCAGTGTTCAAACCAAAAATAGGTTATCTTCACTTCTATATAAAACTCACGTGAAGTGTAGTATTCCTGAATCAAAACACTTTGCATTCATAACATTCAGCAATTTCCCCTCTCTCTCTCCATCACAATCTTTTTTTAGGCTTGAAGTTCCAATCACAGTATGAACAACATGAAGGCCATTCAACATTGGGGTGAAGTTGCACCAACCATCTTACAACGATCACCTTATAAGAGAGCACCACGTTGCTCCACGTTGGAGCCAATCATGGAAGAAGAACAACAACATGGCTCAGGAATGTTGAACAGGAGAGTTTTGTTTCTATGCCTTTGTTACTACTCTCTGGCTTTGTATACATTTTCTTGTATAGAGGATTGGTAATATGAAAGATTTTTAGTAGGAATCAAATTAGTAAACAAAAACTTTTATTTCTCTGTGATTTGAGATTGTGTTGCCAATCATTAAAATTAAGAAGAATTTCTTTTGCCTTATCACAAGTTTCCCTCAAGTGTGATTGTTGCTTATTCAAATAATTTTATTTCAGCACACCTTTTAATTAATATAGAACGAAGTGAATGTTAAGTAAAAGATTTAAATTTATAAATGGTAATAATTAGTTCTATTTCACTAGTGTAGATACTCTTGACACTTGAAAGGAGAGGGATTGAATAGAATCCCTATTAGAAAATTATTAAATAAAAACTAAATTTAGATAAAAAAAAATAATTAATTGTTATATTGACTAAATTAAATAATATTTTAAAGACTAAAAAAATTGTTAGTATCTAAATTAGTTGCTATAATTGATAAATAGTTTCTAAATTTATATCTAATAAGCTACTAATATATTAGCTATCAATTATTTAGATTTTAAAGTTGGTAGATTTGGTAGCAGGGGTATTACAATGCTCGAAAGGTGTCTTGGTCCCTCCTACCAAGTCTTTGAAAATGAAACCAACTTTTCTTAGTCTAATTAGTACTCAATAACATCATCAAAAACTTGTTGACTCTATCGACAAATGTACCAATTCAAATGTAATATTTTATCTCAAAAGACGGATATCAAATTCACAAGAAAATTTTTTCTTAAGATTTTATTCCATAACACTCATTAAACATCACAATATGTAAAATAATTTGGTAAAAGATATATTGAAATTCTTTTAAGGAATTTTTGCTTGGAAGATAAATAAAAACAAAGTAAATAATTACAAAAATTTTGTTACTAAAATTGGTATTAAAGTTAATATTTCTAACTCATCTATATTTTGGATACATAAAAATATATAATATTATGAATTAAGTGATATTGATGCAACATAAAGATTCATTCACATTGATTCCTCAATTGTGAAATTATTAAGATCATCCCCTAATCACTAATTCCTCAATTATTTAGCAGATTTCTTAGCATTAAGAACAAATGTTATAAAGCATTTGATATATCAAAACCTATTCTTAGCATCAAAACATATCAAGTCATTTAGGTCATATTCTCGTAAATACTTTTCAGTCATATCCAAGGATCTAATTCAAGAATAGAATCAAGTTTTAAGCATAAAATAAAAATACCAATATCAAATAGGAACATAAAATCATATATAAATATCACCAAAATATATAAGAGTTTAGAAGGATTACATTCAATCTCAAAGGAAGGAAATTAACCACTCATGGTAGCAATTACACACTCCAAAAGATGATATCAATCAAGAGCAAATAGTTGAAAGTCTTTCTCCTACACGTACAACTGCTAGGTTTTTCTAGGATGTCTCTTCTCCTTCACTCCTTCGTATTTAACCTATTTTCAAGATTTGAGTAAGTGACATCTTGCTTAAGCTAGCCAATCTCATTTAAGCGAGATGTTTAATTAAAAAAAAAACATTTTCTCTAGAGCATTCTCGCTTGGGCGAGACCTGGATGAGGGTTGAGCGATCCTGAGCAAGCTTGACACTTGGTCTCTGGAGCATTGTTGGGGCGAGCCTTGAGCGAGTTCTGGGTGATTTTTGGGTGCTTGGATGAGCATTGGTACTAGAACAAGTTTTGCCTATGGACAATTCTCGCCTAGGCGAGACAGCCTCGCCTGAGCGAGATTCCTAGATGTCAACTCCTTGTTTTCTGTATTTTAATGTCTCTCTATTCATCCTTTAGCCCTCTGCTCCACCTTTCCTTAATTTTATGAGATTAATACAAAATTGGGATCAAATGCCTTCATTAATCTTTACAGATTTTTTTGAATTGGAGAGTTTTGAGTTCACATAAAGATAGATGTTTTCCTCCATAGCTACAAAATGAGGTAACATAAGACAAACTTGATTGACTACTACCTTTTACATATACCAAGAGAAGTCTCCATGTTAGAAATATGGTAGTTGGGGACACATGGAAAACATTTGTTCAAAATCGAAAGGACGAGTCGTGGCATGATTGTTTTATGTTATTCAATATACTTTACTCATGTACTCAATGAAACAAATACTTAATTACTTTATATTCCATTTGTTCATAGGAGAAAAAAACAAAGATCAATAAATTCAACAAACCTGGGAGACTATGAACTCTTGGAAAATAAAATAATGGAGGAAAAGACGTCAAAAGAATCCTCCTTCATTGACAAAGTTGTCTCGTTTTCATCCCCTCTTACTCGACATGAGAAGTAGAAGATGGTCCACACTAAACTATCAAGTAAAATGACATATGAGAAAGGTCAAGAGAGATTGCAAAATAAATTGTAAATTTGTTCTCTGAACATAGTTTTACATTTTTCGTCATGCTGATGTCCCTAAATTATTTATTACAAGACACTTTGAGCTTGTAGGATGAATTTGACTCTCATGACCATGAGGGCAACACCTTCATCAGGTGTGTGCAGTTGATTTAATGTGGGTGTGCAATAATAACTTATAGTATATGTAACACTTTTCACATCTATGGACAATCCATATGAAATGTCTCCTACTTCTAAATTTGTTGTACAATCAATAAACACTAATGTCTTAAGAAAAATCCAAAATGTTGAAAAACACTTTAATTATATATATATATAGATAATGAAGATATTTTTTATTTGAATATTTGAATATGCATCACTACTACTAGTGATATTATTCCAAACCTTTGTGAATACTTTGTTATATCTTATAAGTTGGTATTTACAGAGTAGGTTTTAACATCATAGGTTATATATCTATTGAGAGTTGTTCAAGGAATTTAGTTTCATATCTTGTGCAATTACACGTGTCACATGTGAATTGTTATTGTAATGTGAATTTTTAAGACAGTGGAAATAGTTTACTAGATGTAAAAAGAAGTTGATTCCAACAAGTGTAAAATTTAGTGTTTAATTTCTCTCTTTCTCTTATCTTTTTAAATTTTATTGAATATATTTTTGTTTACAAGAAACTCAATCTTTTAACTCTATTATTTCAAAAAAAAAAAAATCAAAGATTATTATTAAAAATATTAAAACACCAATTTAATCTCCTCTTAATGATTTACAACCTAATTTTAGTTATACATAATGTCCCCTTCTTTTAAATGACAGTATTGATCTATACTAGTACTACTCATAAATAAATAAAAAATGGCTAAGAAGCTTTTGTAATGTCTTAGTTCAACTGAAGCCTAACCTATGAAAGTTCAACTGAAGCCTGAACACTTATTGTGATAATTAGGTTTCACTTCATATTGCTACTAAGCCTTTGTTTTCACGAGCACACTATTGTGTGTAAAAGATAACAAAAGATAAAATGAAATTATGAAATTTTATGGGATTTCTTACAAGAAAAAGAAAATTGTTGTAGAGATAAAGAAAAAACTAGTAATATTAGAGAGTATAATCCAGCCACAATGAGGAAGAATAAAGAGAATAAATCCATCGACACCTCCCCATAACCGTAAAGGACTACATATATATTATTTCCATATCTCTCTGTATTTCTTGTAGGGAAGCAACTTTTCCCAATCTCGAGAAGAATCATAAGTGAAACATCTTATATACATTTCGAGACATCTATGTAAAGCCTCAGATTGGTCGTTCTGGGTGATACACAATGCTCATGTTTAAGGTTGTGTCACTTAACCTAAACAAATGTTGCCAAAAATTACTAGTAAAAACTTTTAACCCTATCAAAGACAATAGTTTTTGGAAAACCATGTAACTTTACCACCATTTTCATGAAAACTTTAGCTACTTGTTTGCCAGAACAACAAGATTTCAAAGAAAATAAATGAGCATATTTAGAATTTTGTCAGTGACTACTAGAATCACTGTATAACCATTGGACGGAAGAACTGTAGTGATGAAATCCATTGCCAAATCCTCCCAGATTTGTTCAGGAATAGGCAATGGTTGCAGCAGTTCAGCAAATAATAATGTGGTAAAGGATTTAGCTTGTTTATAGATTAAACAATCTTGCACAAACCTTTTGAATGTCCTTTGCATGCCTTGCCAAGAGAATTGTGATGTTAAGTATATATTTTTATTTTATGTAGTGTAAAAAAAATCTTTTTCTATTAATGTCTTATATTATTATTAGTCTGTTAATACAATCATCGTGCATTTTTTTTTATAAAAAACTCAAAATTTTATTACGATTTTATTTTTAGATGATGTTTTTTTTTTTATTTACGAGAGGAAAGTATGTTTTTGAGAATTTTTAGAATGTGAACCATACAAAGCAGAATAGTATCTGTAATGATATTTTTTATGAGTCCTATATGTAATACTGAATATATTTTAGGAATAGTTATCTGGTAATTGAAATAAATTGAGGAAATTGTTCTTATAAATTTTGGCTATGTGATTTCTCTAAAAGTATGAAAGGCAAGATTTGCATACGATTTCTTCTTCAAAGAAGTAAATTAACAATAGAACTAAATTAATTGCCTATTTTTACAAATAAAAAATTTACTCCAGAAATAGTTCAAATACTATATTTATAAACTATTTAAATTATAAAAAAATACACGTTTTAAAATTCTAACGACATTTAATAGCGGGACCCACTCGCGACCTTTTGCTTACCCTTGGAACCGGGCATTTCCTTTTTTGTCGATGGAAAAAATCAGTAAAGACACGTTGAGGAAACTTTTTCAGAAATGTTTTTTAAAAAAGAAATAGAAATTAATGTAATATTTTTATCCATTAAAATTAATTTATATAAATATAAATGTAGGATAATTATATAAGAAATTTATATCTTACTTTGTGCGCAAATTATTTTTAATTTATAAAAAACCCATTTGTTTGTCTTATTTTTCTTTTCCTAAAGGAAACTTTTGTACGTATATGAATTTCTGGCGAAGTTCCTGGAACCAGACAGAATATGGATAATCTTAAAGCAAGACCCTACTTTGTTCACTTGTCACTGTCACCGTTTTCATTACTACCATGCATAATGTTTTTCTAGATACAGAAAATTATTTTAACGATTTTTTTATTCTTTTTCTAATCATTCATTACTAGTTAATCATTAACTACTATTTTTTATAATAATTATAAATACTTTTAACCAACTCATTATCCTCTTCCAAATAATTTTCAGACAAAATATGTGTTCACAGAAAGTTGACGTGGAAGTTGGTTTTAACACATGAATATGTTACAGTCAAATGTAATTTTAATTAGATATATAATTAGTCACATATATTTTTTTATTATTAATAAAGATCGAGAAATACGTTTAACTTATAAAAAAATATTAAACAATTTATTTTGAAAAAGTATTTAACATCTTAGAAAACGTATTTTACCTTTCAAAATAATTTTGAGTAACACACAGAATGCTCAAGAAAAAGAGAAGTATAAGAAGAAGAGAAGAAGATAATAGAATGATTCTGGTGAACTTATAGCATAAAAGTTAAAGGTAACAACATAAAAGAAAAAAGAACTTAACATAGCTATATATATGAATCTGACATTAGGCATGAAGTTCTGGTAAAAGATTTGAGTGGGAAAAATGTGCTTGATGCATATATAATTAGAATCTACGTATTGTGAAGCTAATAATATGGTTGATAAACTGCAGAAATCCATCGTGGGACTACTACATACACTATTCTGAGGGGAAGTTTGAACAAGTCCTTGCATGCATTAGGAAGAATGGTGGTGGGTGAAGGGGATGCAGAAGTTTCAAGCCTTGTCTCTTTTTCATCATCTTCTTCTTCATAGATGGTTTCTAGGGTTATTTGGATTTGTAATTTGGTCGCAGCTGTGGCCAAAGAATGAGGAGACACTGCACAGAATGGGGTTAACAATGAGTGATTGATGAACCTGGAGTTTGTTAAAGGCATCATAGTGATGTTGGAGATGTTTACTCACTCCTATTTGCTTTGCTCAAAGATAATTGTGGTAATCCAAATTCTTCTTCTTCCTGTCTCCTTTTATACAGTTAGATACAGTGTCATGCTCCATCAATAATCAAAGTGGCCCTTATTCTCTATATAACTGCAATATTGCCATTTTCATGTTATTCACACGTGTAAGGAATTAATATGAATTTTTTCTATCACATTCATTATTCATTATTTTAGAGGTTTTTATAAATATCGAGATGCTCAATTATTCAATATTATCATAAATATGTTCCTTTTAACAAAATTCAAATATTGAGTATAGTTAGTGAACCATGTGTATCTAAAAGACATTCTCACTCTTAAGAGTAGTCATAATAAATGTTATTGAATGTGATATTATGTATGTAAAATGTCATCTTATTTCAAAAGTTTTTTATGATTTTTTTTAAATGGATGAACCTAGATTAATATGACATATATGTATTTTAATTATCGGTTATAGCTTATGCTAGTTAGAAATGTAATCTATTTTAATTATATATATATATATATATAAAGTGTGTTGATAATTTTTTAATATAATTTATTTTATATTCAAAATTTAAATTATAAACTACTTACTTGAGGACAAAAGTATATTTAATATTGATGTTTAACTAAAAATTAATTTTAATTTTTTTTATATGATTTAGTTTTAAGTGCAGATATTAATAT
>Ga0123341_1001552_pt1 | contig 17547 bp, 13 predicted proteins | sample Turbeapinknodule_FD_89959 | JGI IMG/M metagenome (GOLD analysis project Ga0123341, IMG submission 89959) | Root nodule microbial communities of legume samples collected from Mexico - Turtle bean Mexico pink nodule | ecosystem: Host-associated > Plants > Roots > Nodule | place: Mexico: Nepantla...
GTATTATTTTCAATTCTGGATTTTTTTTATCCAGAATATAATTTTAATTTTTGTTTTTGGATTTTTATTTCAGAAACTCAATAACCACTTCCAGATTTATTTTTTCAGAATATATTATCTTCAATTCTGGATTTTTATTTCCGGAATAAAGGACATTTTTGGAAATTAAAAAAATATGTTGGGTAAGTTAAAAATATTGGGTGTAGGAAACATTTGCCTGATTTTTATCACTTTGTTTGCTCTTTCATCTTTTGTATTGGGCTGGATTTTGTAAAGCCCAAATCCAATTTCTCTCAATTTATTTAGTATTTATGCATACAATTCATTTATGAGAATGTGGTGACATGCACATGATGTTTAAGTGAATGATAAAAGTACTTTTCTGGAAGACATTTTTAGATTTGCATTTCTGTAATATTTTCTGAATTTTAGAATCCTTTTTTCCAAAATATATTTTTAGAGATTTTTTTCAGAATAATTTTTTGTATTTCGGAATTGTTTTTTCATAGGATGTTGATTTTTCAATTTTATATCAAAATTTTATTTTCCAATCTAATCCAAGTTTATTTTTCAGAATATACTTTTTGATATTCTTGATTTTCAATTACAAAAGACAATTTTAAAAATTAAAAATTGGATCGAATGCATGAAAAATTGACCTTTATCTTATCAGTTTGGAGATCCATCATATGACCTCAAAGTTAAAAGACTTCGTAACCCAAAATCTAGAGAAGTTATTAAAGTCCTTATTTGATTATATTCTGAATCACTTTGAAACATTCAAAATCGACAATAATTAGTTTCTTAAATATAAGTTGTTGTTAAAATAATTTCTATTTTCAACATATGATTCAAATTTAAATTCGAATTACCCATTATATAGATAAAATATATTCAAAGTTATACATATATTTTGTTAAGGTAAAAAATATAATTATTTTGATTTCAGAAATAGTATTATTAGGATTAATTATTGAGATATTATTCATTTTAGAATTTAAATTTTTTTCAATGAATTGAAGAAAAAGAAAATTATAAATTCATATTATAACATAATCAATAAAATATATTCACACCTTCTTAGAAAGATCAATCTTTAATTTTTGTGTGAGTTCGTATAAATTTCGTCCTTATCCTTTTACTTTAACAAATAAAACGATAGAAATATAAAGTTCAAACTTTTCCGTTGCCGTACTTCCCCATCCTATCAAACCAAACCACACGCACCACAAAGTCTTCATAATATTCTGAAATTTGAGTAATAAATAAAATAAAGAAAGAAATAAATAAATAATATGATTGAAGAACGATCGCAATCAACCATACAACTTTGACCACTCCAGATGACTTCACACGTTTTCCTGTAATCATGGTTGAAAATAATTTGGACGAATTTATATTTTTAAAAATAAAAAATAATTATATTTAAGTTGCGTCAATTTCATCTCATACGTTATATTCTTTTAGAATTTCGACTTTTCTAATAATATTGAATGCTCTTACTTTAACCTTTTTCACTCACGAATAGCACAGATATTGACATACACATGATACTACACGAACACGACACAAGAATACGAATCTATATATCATATAAATTGACAATAAAAATTTATATGTACAAATATGTTTCAGGATGTTTTTTGAGACAGAAAGATATTTTTCATGACTGGCTCACAATAATTTGTTTCTTATTTTTATAATTATAATAATGATTTATACAAAAAATTTGAATTTTTAAAAAAATAATGTATTTTTTCTTTTTAAAATTATGTTAAAATTGTACTAGATAAATTGCACACTTAATGAATATGTCTTAAAGGTGTCATACGAGTGTCAGTGACATCGAAACGATATTTAAGATGAGTGTCTGACCATATAGCTTATTGATTAAAACCAAAATAAATGTTAAAATTTAAAATATAAAATCATTCATCACACAATATGAACACAACTATCACTGTGCATATGGTTTATGTACCCTTTATTACAATTGACAAATCAAAGTTGACCCACAGCAATCGACATGATAACATTCTAGAATGCATTCAAATTTTGTATTGAAACATTCAAACTTAACTTTCAACCACAAACACTAGTATAAATACACCCCTAACTCAATTGTGGATCCTCAATCAAATTCATACTATCTCAGAACATCACCTTCAAAATGGGAAACAAATTGCTGTTAGTTCTTGTAGCAGTGGCCCTTGTTATGGGTCCAAAAAATGTGAGTGCTCAGAACTGTGGCTGTGCTGAAGGGTTATGCTGCAGCCAATATGGGTACTGTGGTACTGGTGAGGATTACTGTGGCACAGGGTGCCAGCAGGGTCCTTGTACCACAGCAAGTCCCCCACCAAGCAACAACGTTAATGTTGCAGACATTGTCACAGCAGATTTTTTCAACGGCATAATTGATCAAGCTGATTCTGGTTGTGCTGGCAAGAACTTTTACACAAGAGACGCTTTCCTCAGTGCTCTCAATTCCTACACTGACTTCGGTAGAGTTGGTTCCGAGGATGACTCCAAACGCGAGATTGCAGCTGCTTTTGCCCATTTCACACATGAAACTGGACGTAAGAATTCGCATTTCATATCAAATCCCTCTTTTTCTTGTTAAATGAAAAATTTGTTTATGAAGTTCTATCGATTAGAGAGTGTAAATTTCCCTTTATAAGTCAGTTTTATGAGATTGAATTAAGCTTAAAGTCTAGTTATTAATATAGTATCAGAATTATTTTGAATCTTATTTAATAAGCGTTCTTAATATGGTATCAGAGCTAGAACTATTTTGAATCTATTTTAACGAAAGTTTAGTGACTTATCAGAATCTACCACATTAAAACATTTCATAATATAAGTGAATGAAAACCTTTTATCATAAATCTCCAAAATTCACTTTTTAAAATGATATTAAAGTCATTTTCGAATATAATATGATATTAGAATGATCGAGTCTATCTATATCCTAATATGTTTGTGAAGTTTATTAGATTATAGATTGAGGTTATTTTATGATGTTTCTAACTGTGAGATGATGGGGTGCAGATTTTTGCTACATCGAAGAGATAGATGGTGCAAGCAAGGATTACTGCGACGAGGAATCGATAGCACAGTATCCATGTTCTTCGAGCAAAGGGTACCACGGTCGTGGTCCGATCCAATTGTCTTGGAACTTCAACTATGGGCCAGCAGGAAGTGCGAACAATTTCGACGGATTGGGCGCTCCAGAGACAGTGTCGAACGATGTTGTGGTGTCTTTCAAGACAGCATTGTGGTACTGGATGCAGCACGTGCGGCCTGTCATAAACCAGGGCTTCGGTGCAACCATCAGAGCCATCAATGGCGCACTCGAGTGTGATGGTGCCAACCCCACCACTGTTCAGGCTCGCGTTAATTACTACACGGAATACTGCAGACAATTGGGTGTTGCCACCGGTGATAATCTCACTTGCTAAATTCATATTTATATATATATATATATCATTATACTGTCAATAACAAATGATATCATTTTGTATCATTTATTTTTATTTTTGAAGGCTTCTTGCCTCACTTTATCTCATTGTTGTAATTGCTCCTCTTGCTTAAAATAAAATAAAATAAAAATACACTCATTTTTCTTTTAGTTTATTGTTTTGGTTCTTTATTTTTTAATTTTTCTTTTTAAAATATTCTATGTATTCTCCTTTTTTTTATTATTTTTCATTCAATTTTAAGTTCGAATGTATCCATTAATATTGGATGACTTAATTATTTAAATATTTGACTATTTATATAATTATCATCAACTCTTTATTATTATATTATTTAATACTTAACTATTAATTTAACCAGTAATTAATCCAGTTAATTCTCAGTTTAAACGTACAATTTTAATTTTATTAATCATGAATTTTCTGCACTTTTAGTCATTTGCCTTTTGAATGAAAAAACCAATATTGCAGATAATAAAACTACTTAGAAAACTTGAAAGGGCGTAATAAAAAGGAAAGGAAAATGATAAAAGAGACAAATTGAACTGCAATTATTTATTATTATAATTGTTAAGTGGATAAGCCAAGAAAAATGGAGAGAGCAACGGCGAGGGAGTAGGCTCCGACGAAGGTGCCAACCAATTGAGGAGGGGGGCGAGTGACGGCGCCGATGCCGACGATCCCGGCCACGCCGACGGGAAGGCGCACCATGAGCGCTTTGGAGGCGGCGGAGACGACGGCGTCGGTGTAGAGGTGGTGGGCCCATTTTTTGAAAAGGGGGAGCGGGAGGGAGTCATCGTCGGGATTCGGAGGGAGTAGGCGGAGTGCGGCGTCGATTTGAGTGCGATCGGGTGGTGCCGGAAGCCACTTTCGGAGGAGCGGGTGTGTGGCGTTGGCGTGGATGTAGTCGGAGGCGGTTTTGAGTTGGTAGGGAAGCACTCCTTGGAAAGCGTGCTGTGTGAGAGCGAGGCAGTGGGAGAAGGCCGAGTCGCATACCGAGTCAAAATCGCCCGAGTTTGACAAACTATTCTCCACTCTCTTTGACGCCGATAACGATGACCCCATCTCTCTCCTCTCTACAATTTTCTTCAAGCTACCTTTTTTTATTTCACACACAAAAATTTGAACGAACCTCTTACTCATAAGTACTAAAGAAAAGTCAATGATAGGGCAAACTAATTTTGATCTCCACTCGGGTTCGAAATAAGATAATTATTGTCTGTATTTCGATCGGTTATCACTATTTTCTTGTTCTTCTTGTGTTTTTAAATTCGGAGACTATTTATAAAAGACATTTCAACGATTTTATTTATTGGATTAAGATTAATAAGATTTTAGATTATGATTCGGAGTGTAATTAATCTTGTTAATTTTATATTTAAACATAATAAATTTAGTATTATTGATTAATCTTGTTAATTTTATATTTAAACATAATAAATTTAGTTGTGTCGGTCAGATGAGACCGTAACGAGTACAAATTTAAATGATGTTAATGTAATATTTTTTTATGAATAATTATGAGTTCAAGAAAAAAAGTTATTATTGAAAAATATATAATAAAATTGGGGAAATTATATTGACTATTTTGTCCAGGGACAGCATTTGGTTTTTTCAACTAAATAGATTTTTCATTTTGATAGAATAAATAGGATAATATATTTAATTTTTTCTATTTTTCTATTTTCTTTATCTGTTCTATTTTTAAAAAAAAAGCTTTGTTCAAGTATTATCCTTGTCTTTGTTTATGTTTTGTATTGAAACAAATTAATATAATTCGTTCGAGGTGTTTATTTTTATATTTGACATTCCTTAAATTAGTTAATCCCAAATTTTGGAAGAAAATAAGGATTCCTTCCATTTTTAACTTCTATTAGTGACCTTTCATAAAATAAAGTTGAGATTAAAAAAATCATAATTTAATTGAATTATTTTTTTTTTCATTCCTTAACCTATGCCCATAAAGTATTGGAAACCTAGCCGAATAGAAAGAAAAATTCAATTTGTAATTATTTTATATAAATATTAACATCCGGGCAAATGATTTATGGATAAATTATTCATTTAGTAATTCAATATTAGTGAATTCCCCCTTTTTTTACAATTTTAGTTAAATCCCTTCTTACATTCAATATATATATATATATATATATATATATATGACTACCTCATGTTACCTGCTATCTGCTACCTACTATCTGTTACCTGCTACCTACTACATGTTACCTGCTACCAGCTACCCTGCGACCTGTTACCTGCTACCTGCTACATACTACCCTACGACCTTCTACCTGCCTCCCTGCTACCGATTACCTACTACCTGCTACCTCTTAGCTGCTACCTGCTACATGATACCTGTTACATGTTACCTGTTACATGTTACCTGCTACATGTTACCTGTTACCAACTACCTGTTACCTGTTACCTGCTACCTCTTACCTGCTACCTGGTACGTGCTACCTGCGATATGCTACCTATTACATGCTACCCGTTACCTGCTACTTGTTACCTGTTACTTGTTACATGTTACCTGCTATCTGTTACTTGCTACCTGCTACATGTTACCTGCTACCTATTACCTGCTACCTGTTACCTGTTACCTGCTACCTACTACCTGTTACCTACTACCTGCTACCTATTACCTGCTACTTGCTACCTTGCGACCTGCTACCAGTTACCTGCTATCTGTTACTTGCTACCTGCTACCCTGCGACCTGCTACCTGTTACCTGCTACCTCTTTATCTGTTACCTGCTACCTGCTACCTGTTACCTGCTATTTGTTACTTGCTACCTACTACCCTGCGACCTGCTACTTGCTACCTGTTATCTATTACTTGCTACCTGCTACTTATTACATGTTACATACTACCTGTTACCTGCTATTTGTTACTTGCTACCTGCTACCCTGCTACCTGCTACCTGCTACCTTTTTATCTGTTACCTGCTACCTGCTACCTGTTACCTGCTATTTGTTACTTGCTACCTACTACCCTGCGACCTGTTAATTGCTACCTGTTATTTGTTACCTGCTACCTGCTACTTATTACATGTTACCTGCTACCTGTTACCTGCTACCTGCTACCTGCTACCTGTTACCTGCTACCTGCTACCTGCTACCTGCTACTTGTTACGTGTTACCTGTTATCTGCAACCTGCTACCTGCTACCTACTACCCTGCTACCTGCTACCTGTTACATGCTACCTGTTACCTGCTATCAGTTACTTGCTACCTGCTACCTGCTACCTGCTACCTGTTACCTGTTACCTATTACATGTTACCTGTTACATGTTACCTGCTACCTACTACCTATTTATCTGTTACTTGTTACCTGTTACCTTTTACCTGCTACCTGTTACCTGCTATTTGTTACCTGTTACCTGTTACCTGCTACTTGCTACCATGCGACCTGCTACCTGCTACCTGCTACCTGCTATCTGTTACCTGCTACCTGCTACCTTTTACCTGCTACTTGTTACTTGCTACCTGCTACCCTACGACCTGCTACCTGTTATCTGTTACCTGTTACCTGTTACCTTTTACTTGCTACCTGTTACATGCTATCTGTTACTTGCTACCTGCTACCTTGCGAACTGTTACCTGCTACCTGTTACCTGTTATCTGTTACCTGCTACCTGCTACCTATTACCTGTCATCTGCTACCTGTTACCTGCTACCTGCTACTTGTTACCTGTTACCTGCTACCTGCTACCTACTACCCTGCGACCAGTTACCTGCTACCTGTTACCTGCTACCTGCTACCTGCTGCATGTTACTTGTTACCTGCTACCTGATACATACTACCTGCTACCTGTTACCTGTTACCTGTTACTTGCTACTTGCTACCTCTTACATGTTACCTGCTACTTACTACTTGTTATATGCTACCTTTTACCTGCAACTTGCTACCTGTTACATGTTACCTGTTACATGTTACCTCTTACATGTTACCTGCTACCTGCAACCTGTTACCTGCTACCTGCTACCTGTTACTTGTTACATGTTACCCTGTGATCTGTTATTTGCTACCTACTACCTATTCCCTGCTACTTGCTACCTATTACCTACTACCTACCTGCTACATGTTACTTGCTTGTGACCTGCTACCTATTACATGCCACCTGTTACTTGTTACCTGTTATCTGCTACATGCTACCTGTGACCTGCTACCTACTACCTGTTACTTGCTACATGCGACCTCTTACCTGCTACCTGCTACTTGTTACCTGCTACCTGTTACCTTTTACCTTTTACCTGTTACCTGTTACCTGTTACCTGCTACCTGCTACCTGTTACCTGCTACTTGTTACATGTTACTTGTTACCTACGACCTGCTACCTACTACCATGCGACCTGCTACGTGCGACCAACTACCTGCTACCTGTTACATGCTACCTGTTACCTGCTACCTGTTACCTGCTACCTGTTACCTGCTACCTGTTACCTGCTACCTGTTACATACTACCTGTTACCTGCTATCTGTTACCTACTACCTGTTACCTGTTAACTGCTACCTGCTACATGTTACGTGCTATCTGCTACCTGTTACATGCTACCTGCTACCATGCGACCTGTTACTTGTTATCTGTTACCTGCTACCTGGTACGTGCTACCTGCGATCTGCTACCTGTTACATGCTACCTGCTACCTGATACCTTCTATATGTTACTTGTTATCTGCTACCTGCTACTTACTACCGTTACCTGCTACCTGCTACCTGTTACCTGCTATCTGTTACCTGCTATCTGCTACCTGCTACATGTTACCTGTTTCTTGCTACCAACTACTTGCTACCTGTTACCTGTTATTTGTTACTTGTGATCTGCTACCTGCTATCCTGCGACCTGCTACCTGCTATCCAAAAGATTACTATATATAACATAAAACTTTATCGCCAATTTTTTTTAATTGAGCTTTTCAATCCGTCATTGTACCTTTAGATGTTGAAATAGTGACAATCTGCATGCACCCTAAAATTTGAGGGACTTTTTATAATTATAATATATTCATAAACCTAGTATACTTATTCGTTTTAAATTTAAAAACTTTTATACGATTCTTTTCTATTTCTTCTATACCGTAGAGTTAAAACTAAAAAATATTTATTATTTTTTATAATGTTAGTAAACAGTAATTGAACCATTCCTTTTTTATTAATCTCAGCATTTCATGTTGGCGAACTAAAAAAAATATTGTTGCCTCTTACTTTTTATATAATCAACATACTTCTTCAATAAAATGTCTTTTTTATGTATAGATATATCTTTATAACTCATTATATTTCATTGAAATTTCTATTGTGAATAGCAACAACTATCGTCAAATAAGCAATTCAAAAATATCGAATAAAAGAACATATTCATCTAAACCAAATATAAATTATAGTTCTAGTTTAGGAAAATTATATTTTGACTATTTTGTGAAGGTTTAGCATTTGGTTGAAAATGATTTTGAGAGTCTGTGAGAGGGTGGCGCTTTGGGGTTTTGAGCGGCGGGTTTCAATCTCGAATTTGAACTGCAACAGAGGAGTGACGGTATGCGGCCTCCGTTCAGGCTACAAAGCGCGGCGGCGCAAAAGGATACTCTCCAAAGAAAGCATTCAAGTCATTCACGCCCTTAAACTCGCCAAATCCCCCGAACACGTTCTCAACGCCAAACTCTCACGCCTTTTGAAACCTGACGCCTTAAACCTGTTCGACGAATTACTCAGACAAAACCAACTCAGTTTATCCCTCAAGGCAACTCACACTGTCTCTTTCATTTTCAACAATCACCAATTCTTTTAATTTTTTTTTAATTCAATTTGTAAAGTAGGTTTTCCACTTCATTCGCGAGGAGGTGGGGCATGATACGCTGCTGCAAATCTACGCCGACATGATTCTGTTGCTCGGAAGAAACGAGAAAATCGACATGGCGGAGGAGCTCTTCTCTCAGGTTTTGGAGAAGGGATTGAAACCGGACACGAGGATGTGCGGTGAGATGATTGGGGCGTATTTGCAAGCTGGGATGACGGAGAAGGCTATGGAGATATACGGGTCCATGAAGGAATGGGGTTGTTCACCTGATAAATTCACTTTCACTGTGTTGATCACAAATTTAGAAAGAAACGGACAACAGCAACATCAACAACTGCTGGAGTCTCTCAAACAAGACTGTCTTCACTATGTGGAGTTCCCTGATAAATTTCTTCAACAACTTCAACAAGATAAAGTAAGATTATGCATACGTACTTCATTCGTGGGAACACATATTTTTTTTCTTTTCTATAAATAATAATATCATTATGTTTGTGTTCTTTTGTGTTCAGCCCAGAAAGAGACGTGTGGATCTTGTATGAAATTTTGCAACTTCTGCTTCAGGGTGGTGTTGGTGGCACTTGTTTGCAGCGAATAGTACTATTAATCTTGAATAGAAATCTTATGCTATAATGAGTATTATATGCTCTTGGAATGGAGAAACATTTGTAGTAGACTTTTACCTCATAAATCTAATGATCCTTTCCCAAGTTATAGGTGGTGCTTTTGATATTGATTTGAAAATTGGATTTTGTTTTTTGAGAAAAACGTTTTTGTACATGGTGTGGGGACGAAAATACTAACAATCCTGTTGAAACAAATTTGTATTTAACACTTTCCCTTTTATCATTAGAAATCTGATTACTGTGTGGATTCCCTTTTCAATGGGGTTCAATTCCTTAGTATAATTGAATTTGAAAACTATATGGTATGAATTGTACCAAGAAATGGCAAGGAACTATTATAGCCTGCTGACATTACTAGAATGTGCATATATAAAAAAATTAGTACAATAAAAAGCCTCTCTCTCTCTCCTGATTATTTTTGTCTCTCCTTTACAAGATATTACAAGGCAAAATACAGGTAAAAATTGGTCAAAAAAATTAGTTCATCTCACACTAGAGGGGAAAAAAGCTCGGATGGGAAGTGAGGAAAGAACCAGAAAACTGAGTGACTAAATACAGAAAAATCACAACTGCTTGCTTGCTCAGTTAGCTAAATGGCTGGGACAGTTGTTGAACATGCTGTGCCACATAAACGCACGAGAAAGTACCATCTCGAGCTCCTGGTGCGTCCAGTTCTTAGTTGGAAGGTGTTGAAGGAACATTACCAACTCTTGGAAATCAAGCTTCTGGAGCTGCTCTGACCACTGATAAAACAATCACAGAGATTAGAAGATGTTCCTTCTCTACTACACATAATTGATAAAACAGATAATATATATTTATTCTAAAACGACTATACTATAAATGGTGACAAATAGAAAAATACATAAACAACCTAATAAACCATACTTAGGGAAAAGCATAACTAGATTATGTGCTTTTAAGTGAAAACAGAAACCAGAGAATAGATTTATTTAACTAGCACGTAGAACGTCTCCTACTAGACCCGAGGACTTGCAAGAAAGGGTAAGATGCTGCACATCAACTTACTGAAAGTTTATGTAACTTGGCATCCTAAATGGAACCTAATAAACAACGAATGGACAGTAGGATATTAACACTGATACGACCTACCTAATGAAGAAACACAAATCTAACATAGAGCTTCTCATTAATCTTTAGTTTACTTATGGCCACCATAATCATTAATCATCCATCACAAAGTTATGCTAGATTATACAGTAAGATAACATAATAGATCACAACTGTTTTTTTTTTATGGTTTTTAAAAATGCACAATATGACAGAAAGTGTTTTCTGGCAAAAAAATGAAAATCATAATTACCATTACCTACTGCAATGTAACAGTAGGGGGAAAGATGTTGACAAATGGACCAACAAATACTACCCCTCGAAATCTTGGCTACAGGATGAAATGTAATTCAAATAACTTGTATTGGTGAAAAGGCCAAAGCAAGCTGGCTCACCGTTAGAAGAAAACTGGCAAATATATACACAAGGAAGTCTGGTAAGGCATCTCCTTCAGCTAGATACGTGTCCCAAAGACGTGTGACCAAATGGAAGGGTACCTAATTGCATAAATCAGAGTTAGCATAAGCATAAAATTATGACAATTTTTTTGTACTACCCAATTCCTCTACTGACTAAATTTACAAGTTTTCAAGGCTTGATATGCAGCCAATGTATGATATATGCATGAAGTTCTTCTAGGGAAAAAAACTATTGCACTCTATGAGAAAAAAAATAGTTGAAAGCAAACCTCTCGAATTAGAAGACAGTTGAACCAGCGGAAAGCAAATTGAAGAAATTCCAGTCCTTGCTCCTCCATATGGCTTGAAACAGGATCTGGTGGAACTCAAAATTCAGTATCAGCTTCAATTTGAGATATGCGAATCATAATATACTCCCACATTTCAAAATATCAGTCACCTTTTAAAAGAAATTGTTTCATTTCATTAGTCAGTTGAAAAAAACCAAGTCTTCTAATTCATTCATTTTACTTTATTTTTCAATTTTATTCTTATTTTCTCTCAGTATAGCTGCAAAGTGAAATACGAGAGAGCATTGATATAGTGTGACAGGATAATTAGTCAAATGTTATATTTTCCTAAACTGAGGTTTAACACATGTCCAACATCCATATTCAAAAGTGGAGTCTTTAAGTTCATGTAATTAAAGATATACTTGAAGAAAAAACAGCAGTCCTGAGAAAAGGTTACCGTCAATCCTCCTGACCAATTCCTTCAACTTAAAAACAAGCCTTTGAATTCCTGGTTGAGCAAATGTATAATGATCTTGCATGCCATCAAGCAACTTTGACAGACACCAATAGCAATCGGCTTCTACATTAGAGATTTGATCCGAAGATAAATCAGACATTGACCAATTATCTATGGCCCCTTTTAAGTATTCTGATAGGAAAACAACTAAAAATGGCGTAACAAGATCATTTATCCCCTGAACATATCCACTTGCAGGATGCCGGATTGCCCTGCAGAAAACCAGGAAACCAAATAAGCAAAAAACTTCTAACAATAGCATACTTAGTGAGAAAAAAAAAATCAGTTCAACAAGGATAAACCAGAAGAAATTCCAGAGTATTTGTCAGGGTAAAGATTGCTACCAATCCAATTGACAACTGAGTGATGTACTTAAAATGGGAAAGCTAGATTACAAAGGTTTACGGTGGTTCTATCATTTTTTTCCTATTTTCTTTTCTCAAGTTATTGCTCCAAATTACTATTAAGAAGAAACAGAAGCATACAATATCATAGCAGCTATTCTCAGCATCTTCTGAAAGTGCAATAAATATGCATCATAAGATAAATGGAAATAAATATATGATCAGTCTAAAAGTGAATGAAGGTAATTCATCATGTAGATCACCACCACAAGTTTTTGGAGGTTGCTTAACTATGAGACGTAATAATAAATGATTCATGGCATATGATAACCTACGGAATAATATCATCTGTTTACTATGTCAAAAAAAAAGATTGAGTACAGAATCTGAAAAAATAGAAGCAGAAATCCCCATTCTAAGGTAGTGTTTGGCCCAACTTATTTTGGGATTCTCTTATAAACAAACTAGTTTTGGGAGCTTTTGACTTCTACTTCTCATTTTCCTACTTTATTTCGAATCCCAAGATCCAATAACATGCAATACAAGAAATTTAAAACTTCAAAATGTTATAGAACTATAAATTACCAAACATTTTTAATTTAAAGCTCTTATTTTTAACTTTAAGTTTGAAGTAGCTTTTAAGCTCAAATAAAACCAAGTCAAATGCTACGTAAATATAGAGTAAGCTAAGAGCCTTATTTCACCTCAAAAAATTCAGAACATAGAACACTAGTTCAAAATTCAGACACAAAAAAACAAGATATCATTAGTATCTAACCATGTGTAAAGAATACGCTCCAATGATTTTTGAACTTGCTCTTGCTGAAAGAATGACACTTCAGGTACAGTTCTTGGACAATCAACAGCAATCTAACAATCATAAAATGATAGTAAAAATGAAGAACCTTAATTTTGCCACTAATCAGTTAGGAATATGTTACAATCGAGAATACCTGGCGAAGCATATTGATCTCATCATCTGAGCGTTCTGTATCAGGAATATCATAATACTGAGCAACAGAGTCAAGATACTCAAGGCGCTTTCTTCTCAAAACCCCTTCCCTTCTATCTGAATTAGTTGGTGCATATCCCTGAACTCCAAAGTTCATCATTAAATTTTTAATAAGAAAAGGAGTATCCATATAAAACATGTGGTTAGCCTATTTACTTTTTAAAAAATTATAGGGTAAATACTCATTTTTTTTTGTGTGGTCTTGTTTATAGTTTATATATGCAGCACCAAGATCCTTATGAAAGAACATTTCTGCAAGCCCACCCTCAATGATATTTTATTTCTATAAAAAAAGAATCAGATATCGCCAAAATAAAACAATAATACACATTCCTTACAAAGTATAACCTAAACTCCAAAGTATGACTGATAACTGTCATGAAAGTACAAGCTTGAGTAAGATAAATGGCTTAAGATCACATAGCTTACCAAGAGAAGTCTCCACACTGTAGGACGCATGTAATCTGGAACACCACTCCAAGATAATTCACGCAATTTCTCTACAGGACAGATGAGGAAGAAATATAAGGCCTGAATCATTGGTTCATTGCTGAAAAATAGAAAACTAATTGGACATTGCTAATTCGTGATACTGCTTTCTCAGTTAAGAAGCTGAGGGCAGTTTCCCATTGAGGCTTTTACTCTGTGGAATAAAGTTATTAAAAGCAAGTATGGTTTGCACTCAAATGAATGGGATGCCAATTTTGCTTTTAAAGCTTCTCATGCTAGCCCTTGGAATTTCATCTCTCAAGGCTTTATATTCTTGTTGGTTTGTATTTATCCTCTTTCTCAAAAAAAAATGTTTTCTAAAAAAAATGAGAAGCATGACATATGTTTTATAAAAGGTATGAACTACTCAGATTGTCTTGCAAAATTATTTTGAACCTTACAATTATAAAAATTATACAAGCAAAGGCAACTGTGTCATGAGGGTATTAATATGGGAACACGGCTCAGCTAAATATGACACTTCCACCAGAGTATAAAAGAGCAATGAGGAATCAGTCATTAGTGATATAAAAAAAATGGAAATGGAGAGCTTATAATACCTAATACAACCAACGTCCCAGAAAGCACCTTAGTGAACTTCACAACCCTGGCAGAATCTGTAGCTCTAGCACCCAATGAAGATTTCTGAACTTCTTCAGACAGGCTCTCTACATTGGATGCAGATACTTTTAACTTATTCTCATTGGGAGTACCAAATGATTTACTTGTACTCTGAGCTTCCTTCTGTGTAAAGAATAGAGGTTTCACTTGATGAAATGCAACCCATCATGAATCTCAGAGATATGTATGTGAGTATAACATACAGCAATGAAAATGGAATGTATTAAAATCACCTCTACTCTCTCGGATGTGTGGTCACTTGTGCCAGTATCACTGTATGAGGAGCTCCTTACATAAGTTGGTGAGGATAAGCTTGAGTAATCTGGAGAACCAACCCTCTGGCTCAATAATATTTTACCAGGAATGTTACGACCCTTGAGTAACCTTCGCAAAGGAAGAATGTAAAATTATAAATTCCCATCAATTGTATATGGCATATGCTTCCATTGCCTTTACCCCAGCATTTCACAAAAACAATCCATACACTATGAAAAGAAGCCACCCAATTGGATTGAACGGATCACAATCACATCAAAATGGGGTGGTTACACCAGACGCACATAAACCATTCCTAAGAATTTCACCCATCGAAAATTCGTGATCCTAATGCGAAAAAGATTCAAAATTTCTAATGGGTTTTCTAAATCAAACAGATGAAAATATTAGGAAGTGAAGATCAGCAAATCCGGCAGCGAAATTCTCGAGATCGTGAGTTTTTGATAGAATTATGAGGAAAAATGAAAAGCAAGTAACTAAGTAGAGAGAAGAGAGGAGAATAGATACCCTTGAACATTTCTGAGGGTCTGGTTGAATCGGGAATCTAGGATTCCCACGGTAGTGTCTTTGCTGTGTTGGGCGTTGTTGTTGTTGTCGTCGTCGTCGTGGTTTTTCTTCATGGTTGATCTGTCGGAATGGAATCCGTGTTCGGTTTTGCTTGTTAGTTATTAGTGACACTTTGTTATTGTTTGAGAGCTAGTGAGTGACTACTGAATCTGTGTGTGCAAGCAACATCATGGTTCATGAATCAAAATTCTCTTTTTCTTTTCTTTTTGTACTAATCAATAATTATGCTTTTTTGTTCGTTTTTCTTCTCCTTAATCAATCACACACGTGAGTGCGCAAGAGAACAGAGATCCACAACTCCAATGGGGCAATTCTCTTAATTAAATTTCAGATTGAATCATAAAAATACTAATTATTATATATTCTAAAAGCTCTTTTAATACACTTTTAATTTTAAATTAAAATGTTTGAAATTAAAAAAATTACTTATATAGATACTAATAAACTCTTAATGAAGAAGTGTTAGTAATATATTTCTTAATATCGTACGACATCTGGTCCAACATCCCATTAAAATCGACTGACACATCAAAACAGAAGGTTAATGAAAGTAATCAATGATTAAACATAAAGTAATATACTCTTAATCATAAATTTAACATCCTAATCCGGTTCAATAATGAAAGACACATGATAATCATATAAATAGGCACAATTGATGATAAAAATCTGACACGTCAACATCCAGTACTAGTAACACTGAGTGTCAAACATCAAATTCTAACTTGAATGTCAGAGTGCCTTTTGTAAGTACCATCTGAACTTGAAGAATGGTGAAGTAGAAGGAAAGCACAGAGATCATTAAAGAGAAGAGCCGACCGTTGACTGAAAATAAAAACAATCGTTCTCTTAATTTCAATCCCGTTCGAGAACAATTAACATATTTTTTTAAATTATTAATCAAAATATATTGAACAATATAAAATTATAATGAGATTCATTATATGAAGTGGAATCCATAATTTTTGTAAGTTTTCAAATAACTTAAATAACTTAAAGCCAGTAGAAGATTTTTTATTTTCTTATTAACGTTTCCTTGGTCCATATTTTAGCCAAAATGAAGTTCAAAGTAAGATGCATTTTTGAGGTAGGACTACAATGATTTCTTTCTCTACCCTCGTTTAATTTAGCGAAAACTTGATTAAAATATTATTAAATATGAATGATATTTAAAATATATTTTTTAAATTATTTAAATTTAAACATGTCCGAAATAAAAAAATTACAGGGTAATAATTTTCATTACAAAATTTAATACAAATATTTTTAATATATAATTTTCCAATCACTGAATAATATATTTTTTCAAATATAAAATTTTATTTCTTTCTATCTGCAGTGTCATGTTCCCAAACATAATTCATTTACAAGAAATCTTCTAGATTGAAAAATCTAAAATAGTAATCTGAAAAGTTTTATTATAAATCTTTTAAATTGACCAATCTAAAATAGTAATCTGAGTAGTTTTATTACTGTGGAATCCAAAATAATATTTTTAAGTTATAGTAATAAATCATAAACTATCTCTAAAAACCTTACTACACAAATATAATTTCAATTTCCAGACAATCCAAAATTAATTTTTTGCATTTCCAAACTGGTTTATCCAAAAATTATTTTTTTTATCAACCCATTTGTATTTTTCAGCAAAGCCCCATTTTGGTTACACAGCTGAAATTATACGATCAGAAATACAATACTCAACCTTTTATTTAACTTTTAAAAGAGTAGTTGGTCAGTGATGTTATCTTGAAATACTTAGAAATCACAAATTCCGAAAATTTTAGATAATTGAATCCGTAGTCTTCCTTACAAAGCTGCATGGAAAGAAAACATGGAAATGCAGAAAAAAAAATCAAGTATAACATGGGTTAAGACGTATGAATTCACACAGCCTTTTAAATGATTTGTCTGATCGGACATGTCTCTTAAATGATGTGTCCGTGTCGCATATTAAATACTGACATTCATCAAATTAAAAAAATATTTATTAGATTTATAACAATTTTAACACAATTCTGACACAATTTTTTTTAAAAATACATTAATATTTTAAAAATTCA
>Ga0123341_1001553_pt1 | contig 17546 bp, 14 predicted proteins | sample Turbeapinknodule_FD_89959 | JGI IMG/M metagenome (GOLD analysis project Ga0123341, IMG submission 89959) | Root nodule microbial communities of legume samples collected from Mexico - Turtle bean Mexico pink nodule | ecosystem: Host-associated > Plants > Roots > Nodule | place: Mexico: Nepantla...
ATTGTGTTTTCACTAAAAAAAAAATCATCAATTTTAGAGACAAAAATAGAAACTAATTTTTAGATACTAAAATAAAACTAATTTTTAGATAAAAAAAATTAGTTACAATAATAAACATTTTAGAAACTAAACAAAATTGGTTTCTAAATTAGTTTAAATAGTTTTTAAATTAATATCTAATTAGCAACCAAGGTTTTTTCTACCAATTACCAATCAATGTGTTTTAACTACTAATTATTTATATTCTAAATTTGGTAGCAGAAAAAAATTTGGTTGTTAATTAATATCAATTTAGAAATTATTTAACAGTAATAAAAACTAATTTAGGAATATTTAATGATTTTCTGGTAGTGTTTAACTAATATAATAATATAATATATGTGTAAAAAATTTGAATGAGAATGTCTATTCTTGAAAAAGATTAGTTAAAGATGGGAAAAATAACTGTTATGGTTGACTTAAATAAAAAATTGATGATGAAAGTAAGAAGAAGCTTAATATACTTTTGGGGAAGTGTTGGATGGCATTTGTGGAAATTGAAAGAAAGTTTTGAGTGGAAGTCTCTGAACCGATAATTTGAAAGTAAGTTTGTTACTATTGTTTTTGGGAAAAATGAGTTTGATGATACGTATGGTCATTAAGACGATGATGATTGATCTTTGACAGTTCATTAACAATGGTCATGGTTTATTGAAGCTTATTGGACAATTGGTGCAGACCTAGGGCACGGAGTTAGGCCAGAGAGACAATCCATTTTTCTGTCACATTAACTTTACCACCACCCGTTAAACAAGGCACACTTAATCCCATCATCATTCATTTCAAAATAAGCAAAACAACACACATTTTGATTTATAAAACAATTTATTAAGGATGATTCTGTTAAGGAGAGTGTGTTGTGTTCTCTGTTGCGCCTCCTGAATGAAACTTTGCCATCTATGATTTCACCGGCATGTGTTCCGCCATGCTTTCCGCTCTATTCCCATGGATCCAACCTTCATTTATTTTTCCTCTTTCCCATCCTCGACATTGGATGTGCCACTTCACGTGTACCTACTAATCTAAATATTTCTCTCTGCTCTTTTTTTCAAATATATTATTACTTCAAAACTTTTCATCGTTGACATAAAACGCTGAACCTCACCCATTCCACAACACAATTTTTTACTCCTTTGTCTGAAATCAATCCAATTGGAGGGTACCTTAACAAGCAGTACTTAGGAAGCATATTATATTATGCTAATAATAGTTAAGGTGAGGGAGAGAGAGAATCCCGGAGAACCGTGCGTGGGCTTAATATTAAACTCATTAATTATAAGCTGATTAAAATAATGCAAGACAACTCAGCTCTCGCTTTACCGTTTTAATACTAGAAATTATTGGAGTTAAACACAAAAGGAAAGAGATTAATGAAGGCATTAGTGTTTGTTTTTAATTTGTTGTGTTTGGAAAAGAGCGCGAATAGAGACAAAGAATGGTCGATTCAAGATGATATCTGAACCGTTGAGTCTACCGGTCTGAGGCTCTCTTTCTCTCATTTTACTGTCTAGTCTCAGCTTTTGGACACAAAAGGGACAGCTCAATGGAGTCCATGCCCAGCGAGCGAAACCCCATACTATCATGTCGTTGTCATCTCCTCCCCATAATACCCTTTTCCCACGCCACCAAAACCACAGCATCCAAGGCTATTTCAGTAATCTCGTGAACCCTCACCAATAATTGGGGTAGTGTAGTGCTCATCTCTCATGTGTGTATGCTACAGAATTACCAGTGAAGAAAACCAATAACGGATTTTCTTTTTGTGATTATTCGAAGAAAGAAAGAAAGAAAAATGGGGGCAGCGAGGGTTTAGGTTTTGTTGGCATACGTGTAACTAAACTACAATACACAATACACTACGCAGACCGTACACTGTTAAAAAAGCTTCTGATGAGGGAGAAGAAGGGAACTTTGATTGAGATGCAACGTGCAGCTTGTTTGTACTTTAATCGATTCCTCACCAGAGCCAATGGATTCCTCTCTGCCCCTCTTGTTTTTCTTCTTCTACTTCTTCTATACCGTTTTCCGGTTAATTACCGGAGTGGTTAGCCTAAGCCTTTAATTAAAAACATAAATGGCATATTTATATGATTAATCAAACAATTAAAGTGTAGTTTAATGTTTAATTTATTTGGGAAAGCAGAGGAATTTGATACGTAAAAGGAAGCGGTTGGTGCATTGAATTGTGTGATTTGGGGGTTTGGAGGTAGCTTGCACACGATGAAGTTCTTGCCATCTAGAATAAAATTTGACTGAATATGTACCAAGGATGAAAAGGCAATCAATTCTTGCCTTGATAAACTTGTTCATCTACTTGGTTTCTCATTGGCTATTGCCGACACTTTTTAGAGAATTACTTATTCGCTTCAACTCAAGATGATGATAATGTGATTTAACTAACCAAACATCTATGATCAGCATCTACCAAAAAGGGGGAAAGGATAATTGCTAAGCTAATCAATGCCGTAACTCAACACATTTATATGCTATTCAAGGGTTTTGGTTTGGTCTACTCCAATACTTTTTCCACCTTTTCTTTTTCAATTCAACTACCAACATACTCACCTAGCAACCAAAACTACTTTTCATTAATACATCTATTATATTTCATTAGTATTTTAGAAGTAAATATTATAGTTTGTTTTGAGCTTTAATATTAAAAAATTGTCACTCGCTCGCAAACAAGCAAATAGCGTCTGAAGTTGACATAAGTGCATTTTGAAGTTGGTTGATTCCGAAATTAAATCTCAGCTAGATTAGGTGTCGTGGATGGTTAAAAAAATAGAATTGATTATTGTATGAAAAGGGAAGCATAATATAATAATTAGTGTAGGAAATGAGATAAAGTTAAAGTTAATTTGATAGGTTAACGATAATAATAGGTGAATTGATGGTTGTGTATTTTGACATTTGCACGATAAAGGTCATTAATGCAGGCTGATTCGTACTGGTACCATAAGCATATGGTAAACAATGGCATAGATCATTAGATTAGTGTGTATGGTGGCATTAATAAAGTGGACCTAGGTTTCTTTTGAGGGGGGAGAGATTGAGTGAGAAAAAATAAGTTTGATACGAAATGTGTGAGAAACCGGAAACAAATATCTGACTGTTAGAATCATAGAATGAAACAGTCACATATGATTGGACGGCCATGATGTCATGATTTCCAGACTCCACTTCATATCATTCATTCCTTCAATAAATTATACAATGCAACCCTTTTTTTTCCCTTTGGGACTCAACTCCAAATATAATATCCGTGCATCCATCAACGGTGGTCCCCACCATATCTCCCCATCCCTTCAGATCCAGCCGTGCAACGCGAATCATGAGATTCCCTTCCACACCCACTTCCCTACACATCATAACACTTTATCAAACCCCTCCCTCCGCGATAAAACCCTGTCGGTCTTCCCATCGCCACGACTCGCGAGAAAATAACGACATCTAACAAAATATCGTCCCCATTTGGTCCACGCCTTTCACGTACACCCGTTTTCTGCGGCTCCTCTTCCATCCTTCTCAACGGATAAGATATTATCATCACATCCTCGCACTCCCCATCCAACGGTTCCCATTCACCTCTCTCACCACGTGTCCCTTCACAGTTGCCCACACAAAAAAGAAAACCAAAAACCATCCCTCACCTGTAACCAGTTCACCACCACCTATTTAACCATGGTTAATTTCTAACCTTACCCGGCACACACATACACACACACAGCGTAAACATAAACTCCTTATCCTCTCTCTCTTTCTCTCTCTCCGTCTCTCTCACTCACATCACATTACACATACTACTCTCGCTTATTGTTAATGGCGTCTCAGATCTAACAGCGTGAGCGCTTCACCGTTTCTGTTACTTTCTCAACGTGGGAACGACTCCGTTTGGCTGGCTATTGTTAGTTTTTCCCTATGCAGAGAATGGCCTACACGTTCTCGTTTCCGGAGGAGGTGCTGGAGCACGTGTTCTCCTTCATTCTGAGCGAGAGGGACCGGAACGCGATCTCGCTGGTGTGCAAGTCGTGGTACGAGATCGAGCGGTGTTGCAGGAGGAAGGTTTTTGTGGGTAACTGCTACGCGGTGAGCCCAGTGATGGTGATCAAGCGGTTCCCGGAACTGAGATCCATTTCGCTCAAGGGGAAGCCGCACTTCGCGGACTTCAATTTGGTCCCCGAGGGTTGGGGCGGTTACGTCTGTCCCTGGATCGCCGCCATGGCATGCGCCTTCCCCTGCCTCGAAGAGATCAGACTCAAGAGGATGGTCATCACTGACGAGAGCTTGGAACTCATCGCCAAGTCCTTCAAAAACTTCAAGGTGCTGGTTCTCACTTCTTGCGAGGGTTTCACCACTGACGGACTGGCCGCCATTGCTGCCAACTGCAGGTTTCTTTATTTCCTTCTCTCATTTGCTTTGTAGCCGAGTGAAATGGTACATTGCTTGAGTTTGTGGATTATTATTGGTAGTGACAGCAGCCAGTAGGTAGTTATCGATGTAACTAACGTGTTCTCTTGTCGCCGGAAAAACTTGTGGTTTGGATCTTCGATAGTGAGAATCGTTTTGCCTTATGGTTAATGTGAACGACAGCTGTCTTGTCGTTTTAATGGTCAGATTTGGCTCATTTAAAATGAAACGTTATATATGTTGGATTTCAACTTCATCTTGGAGTTAGGGCTTTAAGAGCTGAAATTCGAATAGAAATTTTGTTTATTGGGTGTTTTAGTTTTCTGTTAATGTGTTTTTGGAGCGGACATCGTGGTGAATTCGACGGACGTGTCGCTATTTTTATTCGTTTTTTCAGGTGTTTGTTAGATCTGCTCTCCTTCCTTTTCAAGCATTATAACGTTTATGTTCTGGGACTATTTGTAAAAAATGTTTGAAATTTTGGCTCCGTTATTATCATTGATTTGGATGTCTAGTAATTTGACCCGTGATGTGATTTTGGGGTTTACCTTTAGTTACGTCTTGGTTTAAATAACTATTATAGTATACTTTTAGATTAGATGCTTGGTTGTTGTTGTTATTATTATCATTATTATTATTATTGTTAATTATAAATAATAATAATAATATAATGATAATAATAATAGTAAGCCCTGTTGATAATTTCACTCACCAGCCACGGGATTACGCAGTGTTGGGTTCTTTACACTATTAAACTTTTGAGCATTAATTTTCCCCGCGCATTGATTCCACTTGTATCCTCTATTTTTTTTTTCTGCTACTATCAAGAATTTAATTCTTGATTCAGGGGCATCTAATTATAACCAAAATCAATTACTAATATGACGTGAAAACTTATAATTGGTTGACAAGATAAAAAAAAACTTCTTACTAACAATGCCATATGAAATAATTTATTATTGAGTAATTTGCATGATTAGAGGGACATTTTTTGATACCGGATTAGAGGGGTTTGTGTGAACCATGTGAGAAAAGTTTATTTCCCTTCTAAGCTTTTTTTACTTTATGTATGGCGCATCTGTGATGAATAGGATGATATGCTAATATTGGGGCATTGCTAATAACAATGTATTAAATTTTGGCTGTGTGGACCGTGTGGTTCAATGTACTACACTTTGGTTAGAACAGCATGCTAGTTTCTGAACTGAAGTGTCTCGATACTGTCATTGATAAATCCTCTGTCTGCTTATGCGTTGTAGGAATTTGAAGGAGTTGGACTTGCAGGAGAGTGAAGTGGATGACCTTAGTGGGCACTGGCTAAGCCATTTTCCTGATTCCTTCACCTCACTAGTTTCACTTAACATCTCTTGTTTAGGCAATGAGGTGAGTTTATCTGCACTAGAGCGTCTGCTTGGGAGGTGTCCCAACCTGCAGACCCTGCGCCTCAATCGTGCTGTGCCCCTGGATAGACTACCCAATCTACTTCGTCGTTGTCCTCAGCTGGTTGAGTTAGGCACTGGAGTCTACTCAACTGAGATGCGACCAGAGGTCTTCTCAAACCTGGAAGCTGCATTTTCGGGGTGCAAGCAGTTGAAGAGCTTGTCTGGCTTTTGGGACGTGCTCCCATCCTACCTTCCAGCTGTCTACCCTGTCTGCTCCAGGCTAACATCACTAAACTTGAGTTATGCTATTATTCAGAGCCCTGATCTTATTAAGCTTATCAGTCAATGCCCAAATTTGTTGCGGTTATGGGTATGTCTAATTTGTTTGTCTGGCCATGTCTATATTACGTCTCCGATTCACTGATCGGAGTCATACTTTTAAAACTCTTGTGCTGATTAAGGTGATTGCTACAGGTTCTGGATTACATAGAAGATGCTGGTCTTTATAACCTTGCTGCATCATGCAAGGATCTAAGGGAGTTAAGGGTGTTTCCGTCTGACCCATTCGGTTTAGAACCAAATGTTGCATTGACGGAAAAGGGCCTTGTGTCCGTGTCTGAAGGTTGTCCCCGGCTCCAATCAGTTCTATATTTTTGTCGTCAAATGTCTAATGCAGCCCTGCATACAATTGCGCTGAACAGGCCTAATTTGACTCGTTTTCGGCTTTGTATTATTGAGCCTAAAACGCCTGACTATCTTACGCATGAACCACTTGATTCTGGTTTTGGAGCTATTGTAGAACATTGCAAGGATCTGCAACGCCTATCCCTATCTGGTCTTCTTACTGATCGTGTTTTCGAGTATATTGGGACTTACGGGAAGAAGCTGGAGATGCTATCCGTGGCTTTTGCTGGAGATAGTGATTTGGGACTTCATCACGTGCTGTCTGGATGTGATAATCTTAGGAAGCTGGAGATCAGGGACTGCCCCTTTGGTGACAAGGCGCTTTTGGCAAATGCTGCAAAGCTGGAGACAATGCGATCCCTTTGGATGTCCTCCTGCTCAGTGAGTTATGGAGCATGTAAGGTACTGGGTCAGAAAATGCCCAGACTCAACGTTGAAGTCATTGATGAAAGAGGACCTCCAGATTCAAGGCCGGATAATTGTCCTGTTGAGAAGCTTTATATTTACAGGACTATTGCCGGGCCAAGGTTGGACATGCCTGGTTTTGTGTGGACTATGGAAGATGATTCTTCACTAGGCTTGAGTGATCATGCTGTGGAATGAGCCGAGGAGTCTAATGCTACTTTGATTTGGGAAATTGACAATGACAGGTACACGCTCAGTATGCAATTCTCTAGTGAATTTACTGTTGCCTGGCTTACATAGATGCAGTTATGGCTTGTGTTTGAGCTAGGTACATGAAAGAGAGAGTACACCGAAGGCTTGAGCTCGAATGCCATTCATTTTACACTGGCTGAGCTTACGAGATGCTCATTTACCGATTAATATAAATAGACTCAAACTGTTGTATGTGCGTTCGATACTGTTGTTATATTATTTATCATACTATAATATTCTAGGGCTTCAATTTATTTGTATGTTAATCGTCTTTCGTAGTAGGATGTTGGACACATTTGTCTTTTTAAAGCCTTCTCAATTTATAATATTCGTATTCTAATGCCCGCGTTGTTAGCTCTTCACAATTTTGATGCATTTGTGTCTAAAGCTGAAGAACAAAATTAGGATGAACTATCGATTATCTCGTGTGAAACAAAAAAAAAATGGTTCTATTGTTAAAAGGATTTTTATAGCCCCAAAAAATGATTGGTATTTAATTTGTTTTCATTGAACTTTGATCGTAGATCATATATGGAATCTCTAAATCCTTGGTTCTCAGTGGACTACGTTCGTTGTGTTTGGTCAAATGTCCCTGTTAAGCATAAGAAATCTCTGAATTGTTCCAAAAACACATGTGAAGAAAATAAAGGTAAACTTGTACAAGCAGATAAGCTAGAAACGGTTGAAACAGCTTTATTAATAACCCCTATAAACCTATATATAACTTTTCATTGTACTTTTAGTTTCTGTTTCATTCAAATGCTGCTCAAAAAATTATCACAAGTATAGAATCATAGATAAAAGAATCAGGTTTTGTTTAAATATTTTTACTATCTTTGTTGCTTTTCATTTACATATAGTTTTATTTTATGCTTCTGAATCGTAAGGTATTTTGTCCGTACGCCTTTTTACACATTTTAGCCGAAAAAAGTGGAGATGCAAAAACTTGCTGCATTTCATTACCGGATTACGACTATGTTTTGCTTTCAACAGCTTGCAAAATGGGAATCGAAGCAGTGTGTGAAAAGGCTGCAAATGGATCCTTTGGTGGCCTCTTCCCCCTGAGAGAAGAGGAGAGAATGAGTAAGCTTTTAAAAGTTTTGCTTGCGGAGGAGAGGAATCAGGTTTCAGGTGGCTTTGGCAGGCAAATTAGTGAATGGCCCAAATTCTGTGGCACTGGCATTTGAAAAAGCAAAAGAAATAGGAAAGGCTAGGCTGGTAAAAATGCCCTCAGGTGTGGTGACATCTGCTTTTCATTCAATGTTTATCGGGGAAAGAGAGGAGGAGATCCTCGACTGGTGAGCCACGTGATAGATTCGGTCACATTGGTTGGTGTCCCTACCTTTTTTCTTCATTCAACTTCTCTTTCTTAACACACACACACCATCAATCTATAAACACTACAACACTCATTCAAACTCTCCCACCAAAACTGCTGCCACAACACCATAGTTCCAAAGAACACACCCATTAAATTTGGTAGAAGACAATGTGGTCGTGTTGTAGAAAAAGAAACTTAAAATCTGCTAAAAGAAAAAAAAAGAGAGAGAAGAAAACAGAGAAAAGTGTGGTGGGGAGGAGAAGTAGGCAAGACAAGAAGATTATGTTGCACGGAGAGTTTGGTCCCCACCAAACTTATCCAATCAAATAAAGAAAAAGTAGTGAAAAGAAAAAAAGAGGCAAGGTGTGGGAGTAGCAGTGAGACCTGGTTTCATTGCTTAATGATGGCCGCACGTTTCATGTTCATGACCATCATCATTTTTATTCTCTTATTATTAACTCACCCATTTCCTTCTTTCTCATTTTACCACACTCATAACACTCTTCTATCATTGCAAACTTCCAATGATCCCTTTTTCGCAAATGGATCTTCATTTCACGTTACGTATTAAGCATTTTAAAATCCTCAATTATTATATCAGTTGTTTTATTATTTTATTGTGTCTCTGCTACTGTTTGCTTTTTTCAACAACACATGATTCTTGAATAATCTACCCAATCTTCATGGTTTAGGGCTTGAGCCTAAAAACCCACTCATTATTGGTAAGCCCATGAAGTTGACTACTTGGGATGAGGGTGACAGTAAAATAAGATGAACACCAATTCCTTTATTTGTATAACTCATGTTCGTTAATATATTATATATCATTCTGTTACATTGTAAGTTATATAACCATTGGTCATAATAATAAACAAGGGAAAACAACTTTCTTTCAATAACACGGTAACTTTTTATAGTGAATATTTTTCATAAAGTTAATTGGATGTAGTATTAGCTAAATCCTTCATGTTTTTATTCAATGACAAATCATCATAAAGTTTGTTAGTCTTTGTAAGAATTATTTTGCGCATGTTACATATGCTGATTTTTTTTACTAGGTAGTGTTCTTGCCAAGATGCGATAAAGTGATTATCGAGATGATGATCAGATGGTTTTCTTATGCATAATAATTTGTAGTGTTGATCTGTCACAAGGTGAAGAGAAGACTTTATCTGGAAAAGATTTTTCGACATTAATAAAAATATAAAATATAAGTATAGTGCTTAAAGAATATATTGAAAATGTATAAGTTGTTCAGTTCTTACTCTTTCAGTAATTGCGACCTAAATAGATTTAATAGCAAAATCTTGTAATAAAATTAAATATCAAATAATTATTTTAATTGCCCAATGATAAGTTTTAACTGACCTAATCTAATTGTGGAAATTAAGGTAGTAGTGTGGAGATAGATCCGAGGACATTAAATATGAATTCCAATTAACTAATTTCGGAAGATTATGGTAGAAGTTAAATGGGTCTTTTCGCTCACCGATTATCCAATCACAAGCCCGTCTAAACTCATACTTGTATTTGGACTGCCTCAATTAGTAATGTTAATAAATTTACATTCACAATACATGTCTAAAATTTACTCTTCAAAGTTAACATCTCTAAAATAAAATAAGTATATCTGTATTAAAATTTATGTGCACCAAATTTGTTATGAATATATTTTAAAATTCTAATTATTATTTTTAATCACTTTCGATTGGTGTATAATAAAGATAAGAAAGAGAGTGGAAAGTAAGTTGTCTGCATATAAAAAACGTGAGTTGAAAGGCAATAGATTTGAGTAAAAAATTTATAGATGATCTTATATTAATAAAGTGAATGAAAAAAAAAAGAATAGTTAACTTGATTTTCTAATTTGATATTAAAGGTAAAAAAAGGTAAATTCTTTAAAAAAAATACTTTTAAGGTAGAAATAAGATAGTGAGAAAATGGAGAAGCATTTTGTTTTATAAAATGGCAAATTGGTTTATCTATGACTAGTCTATAGTATTATATTTTGACAACTAAGTAAAATGAAAGAAAAACAGTAAAATGAAAATAGGAGTATATTAAGATGTATCACTTCAAATGAAAAAGATGTCAACCATTTTAATAAATTCAACTTCAAAGTTCACAGAGGTATTGAAAAGCTCTCTGTCTAACACCTTATAATATATCCATACTATAACAAAATTATTATTTTTTTCATTTATTTATTTTTTAAATGATTGTTCAAACATTCTCAAATCTAAACCTTTTTATGTGAACCAACAGTAGTTCAACATGTATACATTATTGTTCACTTCATAAACAGAAATTCTCTTACGAGTTTCTTTAATTTTTGAAGTTAATAAATTACTAAACAATGTCAACAGGGTTAGTTACACAAAGTTAAAATAGTCATCCAAATTTTGAAATACTGATTTTAAGGTTTTATGTTTCTATCCCCAAGTTGAAACTAATACAATTCCATAAAGGATCTATCCCCAAGTTGAAATTAAGACAATTCAATAATTCTGTTAACAATCCTTAAAAACCATATTTATTACCAACGATATTTTTAGTGGAATTCTCATTAATTGTCTTAAACAAGTTTGTATCTACATAATTATCTTGATTTTATTTACACTTACCTACATTTTAAAATCATATACATCCAGATGAATGACCACTTATTTAATGTAATTTTTAAACATTTAATTTGATCACGGGATATTATTATAAAATTCATTTTGACTTCTAAAAACTATTTAATACATTCTTAAATGATCCGGATAGGTAAAAGTTTATAAATAAATAGATAATATTCTCACAAAATATTTTAACTGAATACACTAATTTTATACTTTTTTTATACAAATATTATTATATTCTTAGTGACTTAAGCGTATGAGAAAATCTTCTACAAAGAAATCATCTGACTACCACATCAGTAGTTTTTTAACCCGTTTTTCTCGAGAAAAACTACTTTCATGAAATAATCACTAATAGTAAAAATGATGCTTGGAAAATAAAATAAAGATATTAAACTATGACTTTCCAATGTTATCTTTAAAGCTTCGTGTTTCACTTTCATCAAATAATCACGAAAAGTTTTCTTTAAGATTCAAGTTATTCACTCGTTCTTTATCAGTATTCTCTTCGTACAATTTTTAGTTGATTGATTTTAAAACCAAGTTTTGTAAGGAGTATATAATAATTTTATATATTATTTTTGTTTGTAAGAAAATAGGGTAGCTAAATCATAATTTTTTGAAACCTAACACGGAACTTGTCTAAAATGGGTGGTTAAGTTATTAATTAAAAGTTAGGCCCACAAAATAGTACACACAAGATTAGTATAAAGTTGAGAAAAGAATCTCGAGTACCTAATTGAAATTAGAATATTGTTGCAGGAACAATTTATTCCAATTCAAGGTAACAAAGCTGATTTCGTTTCGTAACGAGTTTTTGTTTTTTCTAGCTTCTTCAGCCTCCAAAGCATAATAAAGACCAAAGACCTTGAATTATTTGATTTTTAATTTTTAATTGTTTCAATATGGATTGATCCCACATCCTTGCTTTTTAGACTTCACATTTGAAAGATGATGAATTGTTTATACCAGGGAGATGATATCTAGAGAACAGTTGAAGACTTCGTCTTTTTCTTTCTTTCGGGTAGTTTGCTAGGGCTTCACTGTGATCCTTCTGGTCTTCGCGTTACTCCTTCAGCTTTTAGTCTCAGGTGAAAGTCAAATGGGGGAGGTATCTGCAGAAGACAATCTGACGCTTAAGTCAGTAAAGAGGGTGTTCGTACTCGGGTGTGTACAATAATAATGACATACTTTATTTTTTGGAATGTGTGTCATTTATATAATTTTTTAATGGGCTTAACTTATTGGGCCTGATTAGTGAAATGGATCACACTTACGGTTGCATTACCTAATTCTTAATGATAATTTAGTTTCACTGACCTTGGTTTGAGCGTTAATGGTTATATATGTCGGTCGGTCAGGCCGTCCGCAGGAGTCTCGATCATCTCGAGCAAGGAGGTCAAGTCTCGATCATCTTGGTCTCGTTCTAGTACATACAATACAATTGAATTCATGGTGAATGACTTCGTAATTTATGTTACTCTATGTGAACAAGTTTAGTGACAAGTTTGAAATGGGGATTAGTGAAAACCAGGAGTTCTAAAATGATTATTTTACTGATTTTTAGGGCATGTTTTCTAGAATGATATTGAATATTGTTGTTTGGTTGAAAATTGAAATTAACGTGAGGTAGGGTTCACCAGACTTTGGTCCAGGAAGTCTGGTGTCTAAAGAAGAAAGTGATGGGAGGGATGAATGATCCAAGAAAAAATGTAACAGAAACTACTTCCACATTAAAAGTAGAAAATGGGATGCTTAATTTTTCCACTTTCAATAAAAGTTTGTACTAAAAAATTAGAGAGATGAAGACATCACGCATGCCCCTTCATTGGGTCAACGTTGGTACAATTGAACCAACCACCATGCAATGGCCCGCCATGAGAAAGGTCATAAATCATAGTTAAATAAATAGACTTGGAATTGTCTAATTTGTAAATCAAGAGACAAGTCATAAGAAGATAAGGGGAATAGCGAGGCCATACATGAACTTATTTTGCCTTTGATTGTTTTTGCAGAGGTAGCAAAGAGTTAAACGCAAGACCAAGCAAGAGATATAGCAATAATGGCTTGCGTGGAGTTATGCATAGACTTCATGGGACTTCTCATGGCGCTGGTGATTGCTCTCACTCTCATGATTATCTGTTCCTCCCCCAAGAGGCAGGTTGTGGTGTATCGCTGGCCTTGATCAATATGTTGTCACTTCCTACAGATTCTATTTCAATCTAAACTTTTCCCATTGATTCTTTGCATCCATTAGGTCAATTTTCATTTTTTCTGGCTTCCTTTGTCACTTTATCTCGTGTAATTCATACAGCTAAAAGCAGGTAACTGGAGATGTCCCATATTCATCTCCTCTGCCTCTCATAGCTGAATAGATACTCTGTATATAATTGCAATGAATAAAACAGAAGCTGCTTTTCGATCACCGAAATACCCACTTTCAAGTGTTTTTAGCTGTGTAATTTTTTTTTTTCTCACATGTTGTGGATAACTTAGACGGATTTTATTGATGAGTAAGATGTTGGAATTACTGATGAGATTTCTCCCACTTACGTTTGGTCTGTGAGAAGAATTAGAAACAACTACTACCTGCGTCAGGAAGGTATTTACATGAATTGTAGCAGATTCAAAGGTCTCAACTGCATACGCATGAGTGAATAACATAGAGACTTTGTATGATAAACATTCTACAATTTATATTTAACTCTGGGTAAAATGTCAACATAAATGTACTAACTAGTTACAGGGATTATCACTGCTTATACAGAGTAATTACTATAATGAATTTTGATTACAACATTTGATATAACCACGACATGGATAAAATGCTGGAGGTTTAGTCTGACCACAACAGTTTACTGACCAATATAATCTATAATCGTAATCAACGCAGTCCGTGGTTCCTCAGTAAGCTTGGTCACCAAATTGTGCTCTTTTAACCAAAAACATTACGGTGCTGATAAAATATAACAGAAGGATGTTGTCCAACATTCGTCCCTACTTATGATTTACTGCCAGCTACATTTTTAGTTGAAGCTTGAATAGTCTCCAAAAGATGCTCAATTCTGTATTTCATAACAGGTTGCCCTCTTCGGGTCTTCTTAAGCATTTTTTCCCGCAAAGCCTTTCTCCGAGCTTCAGCTTGTTCTCTCTCTTCCTTCTTTACCCTCAGGACTGCCTCTCTCTCCGTTCTTTCTTTCTCTTTCTCTTCATGCTGCTTTTTGTACAGTTCTTCTAAACTAAAAGCACTGTTCTTCCTCCTCCTCCTTTCACTTTTGTCCTTGTACTCGCCAGTTTCATTTACATTCTGTAACAGCAAACGAAAACTAAATGGATATACGCACCAAAAAAATAAATACAGACTTAAGAGTAGTAATTTATGAATTGAAGCCACAGTACACACTCTTATGCTCGTGATTTCGCAATCATGTTAATAACCTCAAAAGCAAGCACCTAATAAGAGGTCAAACCTTATCATGTCCCTGAGCCAAGGTGTGATCATTCTGTTGATTTTGTTGCTTTAACAACTTCTTAAACTTATTCACATTCTTAGCATTTTTATAGAACTCCCTTTGCTTCTCTGACAACAAAGAAACAACAACTGTGAGAAGAGTATAATGGTTTTCACAAAGGAAGTTAGATATGGTAACACACTCATTCTCACCTCAATTCATAATTCTGTGTGATAAAGGATATAATAAGAATTCAAGCGAAGGTTAAGAGCCTTATTTACTAAGCTTATCATGACAAGAACATGTCTTAAAGACCACATGTAATAGAAAATTTCACAACACATTATTATTGGAAAATGAAGAAATCACATAATCTCAACATAACGTGACAAGGATTTAAGGTTTGATCATCACCAAAATGTTCAATTACATTAACAGAACAATTTGAACTAGCTCCACAGGATTTCTGACAAATGTCCCCTTGTGGTAAAAGCTATATACCTAAATAACTACTGTTATGTCCACGTTGGATTTTAACCCTTCCCCATCTCCCCACACAATTATTCACAGGCAGTGCCAAAAAAGATCACACTTGTTATGTGCTTAGAGCTTTTAGCACAAAAAAACTGATGGAACAAATAATATGGAAATGTTTTGCTGTGTTGGAAAGTTGCTGTAATTGTGGCTCACCCTAGGATGGAAACAGTAGGAAGGCACCAGACAGAAAACATGAGAAATGGCTGGCGATAATGCCAGAGAACAGTGGGTCAAGTTTTAGGGACACAAGGCACGTGTGTTGTTTCAGAAAAAGGTTTCGATTTCAAAACCCAAATAAGTGAATTGAAAAAACAAATTTGCTCCCCCCCCCCCAAGTATTCTCTGGGTAAAACAGGGTTCTCAACCATTAATGGATGTTGCACCTGCTAGTGCAGTGAATAGCAGTAAATGTGGCTGTACGAGTTCAGGCAGAAGGAGCAACAGTAAGCTGTGATGCAATGGGCTTCAATGGAGTGCCAATGGTGTTATAACTCCACTTAGCATTTATTCTTCATAAGAATTGTTTATTGTATGATTAATTTTTATGATCAGACCACAATCAATTTATCACATTGATTCAGCCAATAAACAATTATTCTTCCAGCAAATAAAGAATAAGGGTATTGCACAATTTGACAAAATGAGTGGGAAGATATATGGGTGACAACGTTATTAAAAGGAAAGAAAGACTACAACTGTGTATGGCTACAGTAAAAGTAATAAAATGGAGTGGAATGAAGTAAAATGATTCTACACTCCATAGTCTAGATTGTTTAAAATAGGATGGAACTGAACCTCAAAGAAGTTTATTCCATTAAATTCCATCCTATTTTAAACTAGTAGAACTCATCTTTTTCCTCTGATAAGGGATATGAAATAAAAGTACCACTTCTTTCCAATTCATCAAAAGAATATCCAAACAATAGCGGTATACTATTGTTCAATTCCAATTCAAATCCACTTTATTCCATTTAACATAAAATCCTATGCGGCATTTCCATCATAAAAAAAGAACCCTAATATATTGCTCTTAAATAACAGCCATGATAGCACTATAGCTCTCACATGGTGTAATTTCTCAAATACATTATTGCAATTCCTTCCAATATTGAGGCTACTATCATTCTTGTGGTTGCTACCTGTGTCCTGCCTCTTGTCATTTTTTACACGTATTCAGCCAATTGAATTGAATCAATATAATGCCAATTTTTATCTATGGTTATTTTTATTACGTACAATTCAATTGTTATATACATATATAAATCATATATAATGGTATATTTCAATTGTTATGTAACTTTTGCTATATGACTGCAACGACATCTGCTATATGTATAGCGGATTATTAGCTTTTATTTTAATTTTTTCACAATCCACAGCTGATAGCATTGCTAACAAATATAGCATTTTGTTATTTCCATGTGTCCAACTCCATTAATATCAGTGATTTTATGAAGAAAAAACCTAGCCCAAACATTAAGGGAGAATAAACCACTGTACACTATTTAAAAGGCTGTTGGCAGTAAAATATGCGCAAAGAACAAAGAAAAACTTATCACTCGTAATACTTAGAAAGATCACTCAAAAGTTCGCACAATTAGCATCACCAAACAGGAATAATATAAAACACATGGAATGCAAAAAATGCACCTAATCACTCACAATTCCAACCACAGGAAAAAAAAGGAATTTATAATAATTTAAACACAACAGAGACTACGAATGGATGTCAACATTTTAATTCCTCTTTTTTCAATTCCTTCAGCTAAGAGCATATTATGACTGAAATTTTACAGCTATTCTAGTAGACACATAAAACGATACAAGAATTGAAAGCGTGAGGAAGAAGCTGAGCGAATAAAAGAGACAAAATTGCGTACTTATGATAGCAGGGTTATAGTGATTGTTCTTGGCCTTTGCATTGGCGAAAGCTTCGAGCGAAAGGCCACCTCCGCCCATCCTCGAAAAGTTCTTCTTCATCGTGTGCTTCTTGCGATTATCACTGCGTTCCTCATTCTTCTTCATTGTTGGAAGGTGGATGTTCTTCAGAACAGATTGGGGGAACAACGATGAATAAATAGCAAACCCTAGAAATTTGCAGATTATCAGCCTCGCGGAGAAGAAGCTTTGTTTGTGGGCTTTCCCTCCGGCCCAAATAAGATATCGACTGGACCCAATAAAATGATAAGGAGCTAAAGGTCCAAACTCAGGCTATTTCTTTCTGCCGCAATTTTAAATTTCCAAAATTACCTTCATTCTGAAAATCTGGAATACAAGAAAATATATTATGAAAATTAAATCTGAAATATATTTTTTATATTTAAAAAAATCAAAATATAATTGAAAATTTAAAATCTTATTCCAGAAAAATAGTTCCAGGATACAAAGAATGTATTACAGAAAATAAATTCTCTAAACATATTTTAGAAAATAAATTCTGAAA
>Ga0123341_1001555_pt1 | contig 17541 bp, 8 predicted proteins | sample Turbeapinknodule_FD_89959 | JGI IMG/M metagenome (GOLD analysis project Ga0123341, IMG submission 89959) | Root nodule microbial communities of legume samples collected from Mexico - Turtle bean Mexico pink nodule | ecosystem: Host-associated > Plants > Roots > Nodule | place: Mexico: Nepantla...
ACAACACTCAAACTACCCCAGAACTAGACTAAACCAGCACAGCAACAGCAAGCACAACCAAGGCTTCAACATCCTTCAAAGGGTTTGGATTCTTCAAAGCTTGAACACCACTTGGTTCAACAGTATTTATATATAGAAAATTATAATAATTAACTAAAATACAACGAACTCGATGTCTAATATGAATTACGCAACCAATCCTAAAAGATTGAACACACATATTTGTCTTCTCGCTTTCCTGTGTTTTATGTTGTCTTGAGTTTGACATTTTTTTTAAATCATAATTTCTTTTATTAACAAAAGAGAATGTTATAAATATAACTAAAATATTTGGAGTGTCTTAACCCATGAGACACTCTTTATAGATATAATTATTAGTATGATACATTCACCAGTGCAAAAAAGTGTTTCACTACCAAATGTTGTCTATCAAAACGCAGTGGCATTTTTTAAATTAAAATGGGTAGATAGGCAGCGATTATAAGAGGAACCGTTGTCTATTTAAATTACAGAGGGAATAGACAATCGTCAACAACCATTGTCTATTCCCTCTGTGATTTAAATAGACAATGGTTCCTCTTACAATCATTGTTTATACCCTCGTTATTAACCTAATTCGAAGCTCCACGCCACTTATGCTTTTGTTCTCTATGTTTTCTTTCTTCTCCTTCGCGCTCTCTTTTCAACTCTTTTGAACGTTCTCTTCACTCATTATCTTTGTAAGTTCTTCCTACCCTCATTGTTCTACATTCTTCCTATTGGTTCTAATGGCACAACCCCCAACCACACACAACCACATAATAAGGAGGATGAAGACCTAGAGGTTGTAGAACATGGGAGCTTTCATGATTCAAATTTGTGATGAAGATTGAAGTTGTGCTGCTTTTGGTTTGAGCTTAGTCTAGGGTGTTTAGAATTCTTGTAAAGATCAATCCTAGTCCCTTGCAAGCTAGTTCAATCCTTTTTAAAAGAGAAAAGTTTTTTTCTAAGAAAAGAGAAAAACAACCGGTTGAAACCACGATATAATGGGTTATTTGTCACTTAGCTGGATTAAAAGTTTTTAAAATTGTTTTTGTCTTGGTTAAATAATTGCCTAACCAATTCGATCGGTTAAAATGAATTTTCAACCGGTTGATTGTCACATTTCATAACAGCTTTTCAAAAACCTGTTGGATCTATTTTCAGTTGGATCAAAATTGTTTTGGCTCATGATTTACTGCCTAGAACGACTAGTTTTAAGAGCTATAAATATGGCTTCTCCTTGTATTTCAAAAACAACAAGAAAACACATTTACAGTGAGATTGAAATTGTTTTGAGAAGAGATTAAAATCAAGTTTTGCAAGATTGTTAAGTAGTTGTGCACTGGTTCAAGGTCTGATCTTAGGAGCTCTCTGATTCCTGTAAAATCAGGTGTAATTTGTTCATTTCTGATTCTTGTATTTGTTCTTTTATAAAACTTGTGAAGTGTGTAAACCTGTAAGGTCAAAGGGTGTTATGACTAAGGTTGTGTTTAAGGCAAAGAGGGTGAGTGGTTCTTGTGGTATCAAGATCACCTCTTTGTGATTGTGTGTATTGTAATCTGTGATTGGTTACTAGTGGAACCCAATAGTTGTTTTGCGAATTGGATGTAGTTCAAAGTTGAGTGAACCAGTACAAATTGGTTGTGTGATCTCTCTCTCTCTCACTCCTTATAAGCTGTTTGTTTTAATTTTGTTTTGCTACTACCATAAACAACCGGTTAAAATGAAGTTTCAATCGATTGAAATTCTGCAAACAGTTTCTTTTGCATTGTTTGATTGGCTTCCTTGATTGGTTTTTCTGTGATTGTTGATAAAGCTTCATTCTTATCCAACCTTTGCGAAAATCTTTTGACAAACAATACACCCCCCTCTCTTGTTTAAGCCAATAAATCTAACAGAGGTTGTTTATGAATTTATTTGCAAATATGAGTTTAATTGGCCTTTTGTTTACTTTTGTAGGCCCAATTAAGAGGATAACTCTAGGATGAAGGAATGTACAAACATATCCAAGAAGATCTCCAACTCATTCAAAACATAAACTAGAGCTTTAGTCAGAAGAACACAAGAAGACTAAGTTTCGGCTGACTAGTGAACACTATTTTTGTGCAAACTTTAGCTTCAATAAATTGTATAAAATTGTTTAGGATTTCATGGGCCATGTATTGAGCCTAGTAGCATAAAACAATTGGACCAAATATTTGGGCCAAGTAGCATAAGTTTTGGGGTTTGTATTTGGACCAATAGTAAAATAGGTCTTGCCAGGGTTAAAAGTGACTAGTTATGGTAACAATTGGGCTTCTTTAAGCCCGATGTAACCCTAAAATTTATAGGGTATATTAGAGCACATGGACGTCCACATGGCAGCCTAGGAGTGGAGAGGATTTAGCATGGAAGGTGTGAGTTCAACATGGAAAGCATGAGTCCACATGGCACCTTCTCATTGGACAGTTTATTTTGAATTTTCAAAATTTGGCTCCAAAGTGTTCAGCCCTCTCTCCTATAAATTGAGGTTCTTGGCTCATGAGTTATGAAGATCAATTTTAGAGTGTTATGTTGCCAAGTTGCCAGCTCTTGCACTCTCTTGCCTAAACCTCTCTAGGTTAAAAACCTTTGGTCTTCTCCTTCACCTCTCTAACTGATATGGTCCAACTAATTACTCTCCCTACTCTTCATGCACGTTCAAGAAATCCATAGCTGGAGCCATCCTTGTTCCATTCCCTCCATCAGGATTTCATCAATCCTCTCAAAAAATCAAGAAATCAATTCGAAATGAAGGCACGCACTATCATTTGGTATCATGAGCCATGGTTCTTCAAGAGATAAGTTCCTTCTCTTTTTTTTTTTTTGGGTTGTGTTTAATTCCATGTTGTTCATCATTTTGTGATTTGTTTTGCTATTTTTAATTCCAATTTCATTTTATATTGTTGTTTGGAAAATTATGTTTGATGTAATTGTGTTCAATTGTTTTGAACATTCCGTTTTTGCATTTTATAGGTTTCCATTGAGTGAGTTGTACTATTTTTTGTTTTTAATTTGTGCAATATTAGTTTGGTTGAGTCATTTTAATTTTTGAATCAATTCAAGTATTGTCTAAGTCATGTTCATCCAAAATTGTCATCAATTCCATGAAGTACTTTTGTTTTTAATTTTGGTTGTTTGATTTAACTTGAGTACAATTTTAATTTTGACTTTGAGCTTTGATTCATTTTAATTTTTCCATATTTGAGTTCAAAATTGTTGTTAGTTCCATTCAAGTTCAATTTCCACTTAATTCCATTGTGTTTTTGAAGTTTTCAATTCTGTTTTTAATTCTAGTGTAGGATTCCTTTGTTTTACAGTTTCTGTGCTGGCTGAAAACGTTGATTACAATTAATTGTGTTGGTGAAAAATTGTGAAATTTTGGGTTTAAGTACATTGATGTGTTAAGAAATTTTTTAAAAAAGAATTACATCAGAATTAAAAATAGAAAAAAAATGAAAAATGAAAAACATATAGAGTGTAAAATCTGACTCTGAAAAAATTTGAATTGGCAGCGAATTTGAAAATATTATTGCAATTATTTGGCACACTATTTTTGTGAAATTCCAACACCTACATTAAGCTTAAACATTGAAGTTTTTGTGATTCCAATTTCAATTTCTAATTTGAAGTAATTTGTCCAGCATAAATTCAGCAAGTTATGAAAAATTTACACAAATATTTTGTAGTGCAATTTTTGTTTTCTTCATCTATTCTAGTTTATTCTCTAGGATTCAATTTGAGTGCTACCTTTTCTGGTGAACCTTAGTTTTTTTCTTGTCAATTTCTTTTGATTATTATTTCAAGTCATGTAAAAAATAAACTCCATTTGTAGTAGTCCTTATTTTTAAATTTGAGTTTTGTTACTTTTCAAATTATTTGACCTCTCTTGGTGGAAGTGACCTAATTTGCATTGGTGAGTTGTGGAGCTAAAATTTTTTTGTGCAAGCCACATTTCTAAAGAGGTAAAACCGAGTATCTTAGGTTGCATATTCTAAAGAGGCAAAGCAAGGGACATCAACAACCTCACAAGAAAAATTATACAAAAAATACAAAAGGAGGTACAAGTGGTAGAGTGAATAGAATAAGCATTTAAAGTTTAGTGCATAAAAATTATTGATCTAATTGTTCATTGTATTTCTTTAATTTGTAATTTGCAAAAATTTGATTACTTAATTGATTAACTGTGTTTGTAGTTCGGTGAGTGTGTCTTCAAGGTTCAAAGAGCCAAGAAGCCTTACCTAGGAAACCACCTAGTTTTAAAGCTTTCTAGATAACAATTTTCAATTGTGTTTTTATTGCTTTACATATTTTTTGCATAAAATTTTTGTTTTCATCTTTGATTGTGATCTAAGTAAATTGCTTAGATAAATATTTGTAAAAGTGTTGTGGGATAGTATTTGGAAAGGAAAGGCATGATACTTAAGAGATCTTATAGATCTACCTCCCTTTCCTAGGAAATTACCTACTTCACTCCATCTATTTTTCTCTTTGGGAATTACTTTTAACACATAATTCTAACATGTCTAAGCATTCTTCCAATATACTGAAAGTTATGAGAACTCTACTAAATATCTTTTGAATCAATCGCTCTCACTAAGACAATTGCAACATGAGGCTCAAGTTTTAGAAGAAAAGAAAGAAAGAGATGCATATCTTGCAATTTTAGAAGAATAATTGAAAATTGTTAGAGAAAAAGATGAATACATTAAAAAATTGAAAAAAACACATGCATCTAGTTCTAGGTCTAGTGACTCCCATGCTGAGGAAGAGATTTTTAGAATTAATAAATATTATCAACCTATACCTAAAAGAATTAGAAGGGAAAGCCAACCAAAAGAGACTAGGGTAGACCTACCTTATTTTTATGCGAAGGAAAATGTTGAAACTTATCTAGATTGGGAAAAAATGAAAATATAACAACTTTTTGCTTGTCATCATGTTAGTGACGAAAGGAAGGTACCCTTAACAACTTTAAGCTTTCAATCTAATACAATGTATTGGTGGACAACACAAGAAAGAGAAAGGCACCTCCACATGGACCCTCCCATAACATATTGGAATGAACTTAGGGGAGTCTTGAGGCACCGTCATATTCCTTCTTACTATATAGGGAGTTGATGGACAAGCTCCGATGACTCCAGCAAAAGAGTATTAGTGTAAAAGAGTATAGGCAAAAGATGGAGCTCTACATGATGAGAGTCTCTATTAGGGAGGAAGAAACCACCACCATAGTTAGGTTCCTTAGTGGTCTCAATCTTGAGATAAGAGATAGAGTGGAACTCTTGCCCTATAAGGACTTGAATGACTTGATCCGACTTTGTATAAAAGTTGAACAACAAACTTTGAGAAAAGGATCAAGTCGCAAAGAGAGTTCTTATTCTAGCTCCTATCCCAAGAAGGACAAAAAGGAAAGGGAGGAGATTTTTTCAAAAGATAAATCTAAAGAAGCTCTCAACAAACTAGGAAAGGATGTGTCTACCCCACAAACCCGCAGTAGAGACATACTATGTTTTAAATGTCTTGGTAGAGGCCACATAACATCCCAATGCCCAAATAGGAGAACCATGATCTTAAGTTGAGTCTAGCGGAGAAGAGAAAAAAGAGAAAAGTGAGGGAGCATATCCATGTGAGGGGGAATTATTGATGATTAGAACAACCCTCAACAGTCAACCTAGTATGAAATATGAAACACAAAGAAAGAACATCTTTCACACAAGATGTAAAACTTTAGAAAACACTTGTTCTCTCATTGTTGATAGTGAATCTTGTTGCAACTACTATAGCACTAGGTTGGTTGAAAAGCTTGATCTACAAGTTATACCCCACCCAAAACCTTATAAACTTCAATGGTTGAATGAAGATGGGGACTTAACTATAAATAAGCAGGTAAAACAGTCTTTCTATGGCGAATTAGAAAGATTATGTTTTATGTGATGTAGTACCCATGAAAGTTTGTCATATGTTATTGGGAAAACCATGGCAATTTAATAAGAAAACTACCCAATAGGAGATGCTTAGCAAAAAGACACGATTGCTTAAAGTTTTTAAGCAATTGTGTTGTTGGAGGAAAATGATATGAAAATAAAATAAAAAAATTGTTGCTTCCAAATAAACACTATATTTTATTTTTTTTCTAGAAACGAATATTAAAACTATGAAAAAAAAATATCAATCCCTGAAAATAACATACAAACAAATCAAAATGAAAAAACAATAACATTCAAATAAAACAAGACATGTGAGGAGATGAAATCAAAAAATTCTAATGAAGTAAAAAAAATCACATGTTGTTGATCTCGTTGCCAGTGTCCCTTTCGCGCAACATCTCTTTCACACATTGTTCCTCTTCTGCAACGTCGCTCTCACATGACATTTTTTTATAGTCTTGCATAACATTTGAGATGATCTTACACGATGTTTGTGTCACTCTCACACGGAATTTGAAGTGGTCTCGCACAACAACACTCTCAGAAGGCTTCTTAGAGGGAGAAAGGGAAATAAGAGGTTGGTGTCATGGGAGGGAGAGGGGAATGGGAAGGAGAGAAAAGGGGAAAGTTTGGTTTATAGGATGGAGAAGGAGAAGGGAAGGGGAAGGTTGGGTTGCGGGAAGGAGTAGGGGAAGGGAAATGAGTCAAATGAAGATTGAGGCTAGTGGAAGAAAAAGTGTTTGAAATGATGCATGGATAAAGATGACCAGTCTAACTTCAAAGAAAAGTTAGAGGACCCTAACACAAAAAAAAAGTTCCTTTTCAAAAAGCTTAAAAGAGGATTCTCCAAAAATTACCATTAAAGAAGAGAAAGTGAGAGTTTATAGCATCGATCTCATATAGCACTTGAAAGTGTGAAAGTGTATGGATTACATGTATATTTATAGGGAGAGCTTGACCTGAATGAAGTGTGCACTGAATTTGAATTTGAAATTCAAATTCAAGCGCCAATTTCTTTCTTCCATTAATTAAATGTACACCAACTTCTTTCCTTGTGTGCAACTGGATCTAGCATATTTAATATGTGCTAAATGTGTTTAAAATGTCTAGTTGGAGAGAAACTTGTCTTCCATGTGCAACAAATGGGCTGAGGAATCTCCCAATTATGGTTTTTTAAAACACATTTAAGCTACATGTGCACCTAGACCTAATTTATACACACTCTAGTCTACAATATGTTGTCCAAATACACATTCAATAAACTATACGACTAGGCCCAAATACAAGCTTAATAACGTACACAACTAGGCCTAAATACTCAAGCCCACTAAGAGATAGTCCATGTAAAAAGAGTTTTGGGCTTATTATCTTCAACAGAGAGCCAACTTTCATGTATTCTTCTAACCATAATGATATTGGGTCTAAACCTTTCCATCATAGGCTGATTCTCCCTACACCATATCAATTCAGACCTGCACCCAACATACTAACGTAAAATGTCCGTTTTATCCTTAATAATTTAAATTTTGTCTTCCGGATATTCATATCTGTAAGTCAAATCACAAAGTTCCAGATATACAAATCTGGAACTAATATGTCACCATCCAAAAGCTTACCTGGACAACATAAATGACCTTCCGAATGTCAAGTTCTGTAAGCAAACATAAATTAGTTCTGAATCTCATTCCTCAACACCATTTACAAGACACCATTCCGGATATGAAAATCTGAAACTTATAACTCACTTTTTGATATGCCCATCAAGAAGTTTAAATGAAATACGAAAATGACCTTCCGGATTTTAAAATCTGGAATGTATAAAAATCACTTCTGGATTTGTGCATCCATAAGCAAAAATAAATTCAAGAACAAGGTTGAATTTTAAATTTTACGTTGTGTGCATGTCATAAATGATATGGTGCAGGAAGAAATTGCCTCCATCATAAAGAGTGAGGCAAAGGAAAGGTTATGGCTTGGGAGAGAGGTAGTATGGAAGGTTTATGCTGGTTGGGGACTGTCTTTGTCATTCTAAGATTTTTATGTGGTTTCACAAAAGTTGTGTTTGGCTAGCTTTAATATTTAAATTTTTCAGTTATGTTTTCGAATCAACTTTTTGATGCTCTTTAAATACATTGTTAGTTTGATGTTGGGTTTGGATTTAGTTGAATTATTGATGATCCATTTTCTGCCTTTATGTCGAGAGGTAGAGGCATGTTTGTAAAGACATGAAGGTCAATGTTTGGGTTGAACTTTGTTTTGGAAGGTTATGCTGACATCATAATCTCAGTGTATAGGGTTGGAGCATCCTTAAAATGCTCTACGTTTGTTTATTATTTTTGTTGATAAAAAAAAGTATAAAAGATTTATGAAAGTTGTGTGAAAAGTAAAATAAATGTCACTTGATTGCAAAATGTGCTTTCTAAGATATTAACAAAACAATTGTTGGGTTCTAATTGTGAAATTGCAAATGTGTCATTATGAAAATAGTTTTGATTGTTGTGAGAAAACTTTGACTATTGTGAGTAGATTTTAAATGTTGAGTATAGATTCACACATTATAAAAGGGTGTTCATTGTTAAAAAATCAAGATTTGTGGATAAATTTCAAAAAGAAAAAAGAATAAGGTTTCTTCTTCATGTGCATACTCATCATCTACTAATCTGAAGACACCTTTTGAAATTGATAAAAATGTGACACCATCACGACTATCTCACTCTATAGGACAAAAGACATGCAAAAGAAAGAGTAAATGAAAAACAAGTGCAATTGTGAATCCCCATATCATTGATATGTCTAACATGGAAAGTTCAAGAAAGAAAATAACACCAAACTAGATGAATTTATTGAGTTAAAGAAGTTGTAAGAAATGTGTTTAGAATATGAATTCTCATGAAAAACACATCCAACATGTCAAAGAAGCAATGAAAATAGTCATTATATGTCAATTAATCATTATTGTTAAATTTACCAAATTTCTTATTTTTTTAGTTTAGTTATAAAAATAGTCGTTGAAAAACTAGTCGTTATGAAGCTATATAATTATGTGATATTATCTCATTCTCGCATCTTTCTGTAACACTTTAAACATTTCAATTATCCACATAATGAATTTTTTAAACAACAATTTAGACAATGTTGAATCAAGTCATATAGAAAGAACTCAAAGACAACAGTAACAACATCAAGTCAAACACTAGTAGTGATAAATAAAGAACAGAGGTTGTACATCGAAATCATTACCAAAGTCATGATCTATTGTTTAATGAACTATTTTTCTAAGAACCTTATGTACAGAGAAACATAGTATCATAAAAGGTTTCACATGACTACTTCACACTGAGATCAAATGCAAAACAAAGAAGAGGTTTATCACCTTGGCAAAGTGCACCACTGGTATTCGTATATTGGCTAGTGTATTTGTACGCAATAATTGGAAATTCATCAACTGACTACTACAAGTTGGAGCGACTCGTAACTTTGCGGATATGTTAGGATGAATTGATGCATGCACTGGGAATGGGAATGGGAATGGAAATGGAAAAATTGCTAGTTACATAGAAAGATCCATTTTGCTGTGATGATCATGCTAACCCAACAATCATGTGACATCGCAAGAGTTGTGGATTTGACATATATATCTTTTGGTATTGTGAGGTCAAAAAATATGTTACTATGCAATGACATTTATCCTAATTTTACCACATTTGTGAAAACCATTTTAATGCCACAAGAAAATAAGAGTTATTTACACAGCAACAAAAAATTAGTCAGAAAGGAATGTGTATATTGCATAATGTGATTATGGAGGACACATAATTATCAAACTGATGTTTATTATAATAATGTAGAAAATTACATATTAACAATTCACGTATCTTCATGTCCTAATTCAAACTACACACCTCTACATATTTTGAAAGGGGAACAACGATTCAAAATGAAAACAACCACTACCAACATTAGGTAGATGTGATCGAACATATTTTTTAAAAAAATATAAGAAAATAATGAAAATTAATTTTATGAAGTATACTATATTTTTACAATGAGTTGAAATTTTGATCGTTAACCATTTATTTAAATCTTAAATAATTGATATCATTTTAAAATTAAAACATTATTATAAATTAAAAAAATTAACTAATAGTAAAAAAATAATTTTTAATGAAATTTATCACATTACAATAACTAAATTTTCATCAATTATATTAATAAATATTACTATACATCATAAAATCTAAATAAAAAATCATAAATCAACAGCATGTTCAACATTCTTTATCTAAATTGGTGTACTTCTTAACATCCATGCTCTAAACCCTGAACTAATTCATCATAGTCACCAAAGATGAAAAATTATACAAAATCACGTTCAATAACATTTAAACGTGATTTTATAGAATATGACGCACAGTAAATTAAAATCGCTTTTAATAAATGCCTGAATTAACTTTAGATCATCTAGAATAATTCTAAATATTGTTAAAATCAATTTACCCTCACTTTGTCTCTTGATGCATAAGCAGGGTTAAAAAGACACCTGACCAGAAAATGTAGTTGCCTTTCCTCTTTCCGCATTATCGTCTTCTCAATGATTCAGTACACCATGAATAGTTTGTTTCAATTTTCCAATACCTCATGATTTCAGGACTAGGATTAATGACATGTGAGAACCAAAACTCCCTCACTAGGAGGCTCAGAGTATAAAACTGTAACAAAAAAGCTTCTCATACATGTGAATAAAAGAAATTAGGTTACCAACATTTTTCTACACGCTTTATCCTCACTCTGGAACTTCCACTTTCACTTCCCTTACAACCATTGCACCATCCTCGGGAAACACAGGATTTATATGTAAGATCCATTCCCAGCTCAAAACCCACAATCCCAATTAGTAGAGGTATTAGCAGTATAAAGCAATGAGTGAATGCTAGTTCTGACCCATTACCAAGAAGTGGACTGGGATGAATCATATAGTTGAATGGTGGATTGTTCATCACCGAAGACATCTTCCTGAGCATTAGTTTCAGCAAACCTCCATGTTCAACTGCCTGCAAAATAAACGAAAATAAATAATGATTAACATTTGGAAACAAGAAACACGAATAAAGGACACACTAGCACATGTTTGATATGGTTGATAATGGAGTGACATAAGTGCATATTACAGCAATACAAGGAGGATCAGTGTTATGCTAAACCCATAGCATAGCAAAATCCATTATGTGCACAGCATAGCTTAAGCTATTTATGTACTACACGATAATAATTCGTCAGAATTCTAATGTCTGTTAGGACCTAATACATATTACTTATTATCCGTCAATATCCACCTATGAAGCACTGCCTCCAACAGTCACCAGACTGATGTCCAAAATATAAAATGCAGCACGAGAATTAAGATTTATATATATTAGACAGTTAAACTTCATAATTTTCATATGATGATCGTTTCATAATCCCAAGAAGATGAATAATAACTCTACGTTAAAACAATTTTAGTCTTGTGATAATGAACCTCTGAAAAAAATGCGGAGCCTCACAATATTTATAAGTTGACTTTTAAAAAAAATTATAGGAGAGTGTTTGGGATGTGTTTGGGCAAAGGTAGAGGTGTCTAGGCAAGCATAGGTGTCAGACTCACTTTCTTGGCACATGTCCCAACCATGTTAGAGAGGTGTCCGAACTAAAAAAATATTTTTTATTGAAACAAGTAGACAAGTGTCCAACACATGCCAAAGGCATATCATGTCCAAAAAGTGTCTGACACATCATTCTAAAGTGATGTTAGTCTATCCCTTACAAGGATATCACAATCCTCTTGCAGCTACTGGTCAAGTTCTGAGTTCATCTGCTGCAGCACCACTGCTGACTTCTGCAGAACGCAGTATTTCCCACCAGCTCTGATCAGTAATGAATCTTAGCACATATTTCTTTCACCTTCAAAGGTCAGAAACACAGGGAACTTTCCAGCCAGCAGTCTGTTGATGATATGCGATGCGTGTCTGTGTGTGTTTCACACTCTGCTTCTCAGCTTCAGCCTCTCACTTCAAATCCCTACATGTCAGTGCCCAGACTGCTTAGCCCTTTCAAAGTTTAAAATGAAAGTCTATGATTTAAGTCTTTCATAATTCAATGTATTTCATTATTGAAAACTTTAGATGAAGATGGAGTTGTGCTTGTATGAGTTGTATTTTAATTTTTCATGAATAATAGAGGTTTAATTGTTGATTATTAATTATAATATTATATATATAATATAAAGTGAGGTTAGAGTATGTTATGCTATGTGCTATAGCAATGAGCCTCCCTATTTCTGTAAGTGTAATTGACTATTAAGAAGTATGATACAAGGAAAATCACTGTATAAGGTTTTAGTTCACACAGTTTACCGCTCATGAAGATGCATGAAAAGTATTTGCTACTCGGTAATGTTTATGACACCTAACAGTGACAGTTCTCAAAAAGAACTTGGCATCCCTATGTCTAATTATAATTTCTAAGCACAGTCCATGTCCGGTCTCATTGCCAAGGAAAATACAGTTATATCCAAAAATACTATTTTGGCACCGACAGGCTAAGACTATTTCGATCTACTTGTTCTACATGTTTGCCACATGCAATTACCCCATATTGGATACTAGCATCAAGTTCCAGAAAACAACAAATATTATTACGCCTTTATTTCACACCTTGTATCAGATGCATTCTATTGAATCCAAACTAAACATGTTGAACATGGCTCAATAGGACTTCGCAAATAATGAAATGATACATTTTCAGCATCTAATTCATGGAAGTGAGCAGTACAATACTATGGAAAAATTCACATGTCAAGGAAATGTAGCAGCAAAAGGAACCAGTGAAAAGAAGTTGGAGATGAATCAACCAAAGATACTATACTCATGTTGAATTTCACAAATAAAACGTTATCCTGTCTGATCAAAATGATGTTTCATACTTGCAAGACACACAGAAACACTAGGTGGAATAACTAGTGGGTCATCATCCGACTGTCAGAATGATTCACTGATGCATCAGCAGAAGCACCATGGTTTTTAAACACCTTCAAAGATTAATAACAGCAAGTTTACTTGATAATTAAATGACGAAACAAGTACAAGAAGAAGAAGAAAATAAATCCAAAATCCACACACTATTTCTGAATTTCACCTAAGAGATTTTACCTTGCATTGAAAATTATTAACGTAACATACATATCAATGCATATAATATATGCATAGAAAGCATATAATATATGCATAGAAAGCATATATTAAATATTCCATACCTATTCTGCTTATGATCAGACATAAAGTTGCCCAAAACAAAACAGGAAAAGTACACATCCCAAGCCTACAAAGTAATCAAGAGAATACAACTCGTAAACTAGATAGAGTACCTGAGAATTCAGATACTTCACATCGGCCAATGCAGAATTCAGCGCCTTTTACTAAGGGATTTATTATGCAACTCTAGCAAGCCTTGAAGAGATTCAATAGACCACGTTTCTTCATTTTGGGCATATACTTTTTGATTAAGAGAGTCTATTATTATGCTGATATTACCAAACCCATATATTTGATGACCATAGTGCATTCTACCAGGTTTAAGTTTGAATAGCAAACCATGTTGCTGAGCATGAGCCTCAATGACTTCTTTCAAGCTCAATTCATGAGTGCCATCGGCATTGACTGCACCACCCAAGCTAGCAGCAGCTTGCTGTTGAGCATAGGCTGCTGCTTTCTGTTGAGCCTCAAATTGTCTCTGCTCAAGTACCCTAAGATAGCTTATATTCTCCTTTAAACCAGGTTGGACCACCTCCATACCTTCAACAGCCTGGTTCATCATATCAAGACCGCGATTAAGCTGGTACCGGATACTTTCATTTGCTAACAGTTCTTCTGGAATAAGTTCTTTCCATCCCAAATACCATTTTGTAACTTCTTCAAAATTAGGATTTGAGCACAGCCAATGATACAGAACCTGAAGCCATTTGGAAAAGAAGAATTTCTCCATCATATCAACCATCATGTGAATAGGAATAGCAGAAGCCCAGTTCATTACCCAATAAAATTGATTAAGATTCTGACTTGCTGGGTTCACTTGGAACTCTTGCAAGACAAGCTGCAACTTTGGTACAATAAAACGAAGCATAAGCTGTTCCCAACTAGTCGGATCAAATACAGACTTCCAAGGAGACAATATAGCATAAGCAGAAACATCACTTGGGTGCCAGGCACCAAGAACAGTACTCAATTTAAAACGAATCACCTGGAAAATACCCTCCAACTTTTTTTGCCCCAGCATTGGTAGCCATGGATGCACCCAAGTGTGAATAGGAATTTCCTCATGGTGTGGTTCCCAAGTATCTACCGCACTTGATAGTTTTGGCATAACTATGTTGTCTAATATGGTGGCAAGGACTGATTGAGGAAGTAACTTATCCTTTACCCACAAATCCAGAAACCGTAACATTGGTTCAGGATCCCGAGCCTGCCAGGTATTTATACCAGATATTCTTATAGCTGGCAATACAACCTCTGAAACCAATTGAGTATAAGGTGATGATACATCCCATATATCGAATGAATCTTCTGCTTGAAGCAATCCCTTCCACTCTGAAACCAACTCCAACCCATGAGATGGATTTTGAAGAGGATCCCATCCTTGGAACACTCTGATAAACAGGGGTAGGGCATATGAACAAGCAATGCATGACAAGTTACACAATTTGTAGTTATCAGCACATCTTTTGTGTAAATCCCTAAAGCAACGAGAAAGGGAATCCAATGTTAATGTTCCCAAAGTGTTTTCTTTTCCAACATGGTCTAACACATGCATAATTTCCTCCATATTATCCAGCTGCTTCTTCTGAAACGCTGCCTCAGTTTCTAGCTTCTCTTTTTCTTTTTTCAAGCTAAGTGCCGTCTCCCTCTCTCTCCTCAAATCTCTATCAATCTCTTGGATGTCAGCCTCAGCCAACCGAACTATTAATGCTACATTATGCTGAAGTTCTGGCATAGGGATATCGTTTTCTTTTGCTTTCTCCTCGGCATTCAAATCAGACAAATTTGTTAATACCCGAAGTTGTGGGCCCCTCATATCATATACCTTCTGAACAACCTCCAACTCTTGTTCTTGCTTGCTTGCCAACAACTCCTCAGCAGTTATATAATCTTCCTCCTTTTTTTTCTTCAACCTCGCTTGCTTTGACCATAACCTTTCCTTCGTTTTGCTAACCACAGGTTGCGAGACCTCTTGCACATTCTTCATCTCTTGCTGCAAAACTGGCAATGGCATAGTCTCCTTAGACTCGTTAAACCCTATGCCAGAATTCTTGGCCCTCAATTTGGCCTCTATAGGAGCCACAATACCCTGCTTATTCTTCCCAAGCCCGCCTCCTTTATAACCCATCTTCTCCAACAACTTCATGCCTATCCCTTTCGTATGCTTCTCAAATTTCCCCACATCACTAGACCCATCTTGAACTGAACTCTGATGCTTCCCCCTCTTCTTCTCCAACCTCTCCTTCTCCCGTTCCTTTTCCCTTCTCATTGCGCCCTCCTTAATCTTCTTCCCAAATGCTGTAGGCAAGAAATTATCATGACCATTCTCATCAGAATCATCATTTATTTCGGAACCATTTGCAGCATTGCCAGAATTAAAACCTAAACCAGACCCAGAAGTGCTACCAGACCCCATACCAAAACCTAAACCTAACCCCGGCCTATCCTCGCTAGCATAACCGTCTCTCTCACTCTGCTCTTTGGACTTATTATCAATTTCCTGATTGGGCATAAAAGTTCCTGTAGACACAAAATTCACAGGCTTTGTTAGATCTGGCTTCTTTGAAAAATCACGGTCCTTCCTCCGTTTTCTACTTGAATAATCATCATCGTCATCAGAATCTGCAAAAACTCCATAAAGAACATCATCCTTTGTCTGAGTGCGTTTTTCTTTACGACTCTTGTAGTAGAATTCGCCACCAATCCATTGACCACCCTCATAATCATTCTCCGTTCCAAATCTCTCCATCTCTTGATCCTCGTCCATGTTTAGGGCAGATAAACCTGTAAATTTTAAAGAAAATAACAAGTTTACAACCCACAGAAATTACACAGTACATTCCCTGTTCCAGATTTCGTTTTGCAAAATCCTTGAACTTATTGCAGACCAAATCTAAAAAACCGTGGAAGTAGTGTAAAAAAGAAAGAGATGTACATGCAGAAAAACAGGCACAAAAATTAATGAATAATCGAAAAGGTAAAGTGTAATGAAATCTAAGTGGAATGAAGACACAAGTGTAGAAGATGAGATGCCTGAAAACCAATGGCTGTGAAGCTCAATCAAACATGAAACTGTATTTAGCCTCACGAAAATATGACAAACAAGTTGTGCTCGAAAGTAACTTTCAACTTGTTACATTTGAGAAGGTTACTCCAATATTAAAAGTTATATCAAGACTCCTGGAAGTGATCAAGGTCATTAACGTCAGTCATTATTTTTTTAATTAATAAGTTTATGGTTTAGAATAAAACAAAACTTAATTCCAAGGAAAAGCTAATCATTCACACATAACTATCAACAAACCAAACAAGTACACAAAGATAAGAAGAACCAGATTTAACATTCAACAGAGTCAGAGCCATATGAAAACCAAACTTGTGTCACCTTTTTTTTTTAAAATCAGTTTAAATTCATTTCACCGCAAGTTAAATTGCACATGAAAATGCAGCAATAGGCATACACTAAAAGGCAATGTTAATAATGCATAGCACGCAAAATCAAAAACAAAAAAGATTATACACCTTATATGAATAGAAAAAGTTCCTACCAAGTTAACACCCATCAAAATCCATACTTTTATTCCGATATTTAATTTTACTTCTCAAACAAACCACAGAATAACACGTTTTCTTCCCGCAATTTTTTCCCAAACATCTCCTTCATTCTTTCAAAACATGAGAGAGTAGAAGAGAGAGAGAAAACAAGTAATTAAATGAACTACGATGGGTTTAGGGCTTACCTCTAGAAACCGCGAAAGGGGGTATAAATTAGTGCAGAAGCAGAAACCACGAGCTTGAGTTGAAAGAAGAATAACGAGATATTCAGCAAGGGGTCGAACGAAGGAGGAAGTGATTGCGGTTGATTAGGGTTCGCGAGGAGATTGTGAAAAAGGGATTGGGTTTGGGAAGAGTGAATTGAGAGAGAATGCAGAAAATTGAAGAGTTGTGAAGAAAAATTGAGAGTGAATTGAATTGAGAGAGCGTAATCGGCAAGTCTGGTGGTGAATGAATAAAATGTATTTTGGGGGTAAAGAGGGTACGTTAATGGTGGAATTGAGGAACTGAACAAGGTTAGGTTATGCTTTTTGATTTCAACTTCCAGAAAAAAATCAATATTTTTTTTCCGATATTTCTTTTAATCGATAAAAAAATTGGGATATTTATTTTAATCGATAAATAAAACAGACATAGCTTTTGTTTAGATAATTTTTTTATAAAAACATTGAAGAAAAAAAGAAAACCTTTTGTTTATTTGGGATATGTATTTTATATTTTGTTTAGAC
>Ga0123341_1001556_pt1 | contig 17541 bp, 11 predicted proteins | sample Turbeapinknodule_FD_89959 | JGI IMG/M metagenome (GOLD analysis project Ga0123341, IMG submission 89959) | Root nodule microbial communities of legume samples collected from Mexico - Turtle bean Mexico pink nodule | ecosystem: Host-associated > Plants > Roots > Nodule | place: Mexico: Nepantla...
ACTATTATATTAATCTTAGAATTTTTGCTTACTTATAATAATGAATTTAGTATGATGTTTTTCTTTGAAAAAACTTTTCTCAACAACTAATTATAAGCTAAAAGCTTTTTGATAAATTTTGGTAATAATTTATCGTCATTAATGTATTATTATAGAAACCCAAACACTAAATAACACGTGTCAATGCGTTGTCGGTATGAGAAATACTACACTTACTCTTTTATAAAAAAAACAAATCAAAGTAAAAACATTAATATGAAATGAAATTGATAAAACTATCATGAAAAAGACAATCAAGCTAAGAAAATAAACTAAAATTTAATATATTAGCAAAATAATATGTGGGTATTAAGAAGTAAATTTACCTAAATTCAATAAAGTTGAATTGAGATTGTTTAGATAATCTATTTTAAAGTTGAATATTTCGTCTACTACAAATACATTTGCAAAGAACAAATCTACTTGTGCTATCTATTTTATATTTACGTATTTATATTTTTTTAGAAATGGAAACTAAATATTAGAAAATAGCATTAGAATAATTGAATTAAAATCATGATATACTTTTTTAAGATATAGGTTCTTGCCTTCAATATAGGGTGATATTATGCAAAATTAATATCATAAAAAGTTTATTAGTAAGTTGTTTGGGTTATTTTAAGTTTTGAATAATTGTAATTTATGTATTACAAAGTGGACTATAAGTCTAAGTCAACCCCATAAAACCGGCTAGTCGATGTGGGATCTGATACCATATTACGAATTGGACTTTAAGCCTAACTCAACCCCATAAAACCGGCTCATAAGGTTGAGGTTTGCACCCACTTATATACAATGACAGGCTCTAATCTTTAGTCGATGTGGGATCTCCAACATTATGTTTTACTTGAATTGAGGAGTAAAGAAGGAAAACAAGAAAAATAAAAATTGAATTGTTTCAATTAAGAGAAAATATATATATTTTTGATTGATGTGATAGAATAAATTTTTACATTAATATATTTATAAAATATAAATTATAATTAAAATAAATTTCAAACTAAAATAAAAAATTATTATAAAATCTTAATAAATAAAATATAAAAATTAACTAAGATTTAAATATTAATGAAATAAAGTATTACGTCACACAATTCCTTAACTTCTTTCACCGTTTTCTTCATTTTTGTGTAAAGAGGCACTATTTTTTATTAGCAATAAAAGTTAACTTATATTATAAGACATACCTCAACCTATATATAAAAAAATGACTGTTGTTGATAGTTTTTCGAAAATTACACTTTATGTTCTTCTTTCTCCTTTCTTCACCATTTGAGCTGTATAAGTTGACCTACTTTTGTAAACATGTGTAAGGGTGAAATTATGTATAGTAGTATTATAAAACATTGCACGATTTTAAATAGAGTGGTGTATTAGAGTAAAAGTATTTTTAAAAATAATGAAATTTATTATAGTATTTCTTATTTTTATTTATTTACTCATTACACATAGTGAAGCAATGGTGGAAATATTTATTTTTCCATTTTCAATGAAACATTTTAGTATTTATTTCACTTATTTTTACTATGTTACTCTATTTTATTTTTCTTTTGAACCAAATGGAAGCTGTATGTAACTACATATTCTTCCCATCACGGTTCTCGACTTTTCGGAAACTGTATCATAATAATGAGAATGCTTCAGTTCTCTATGTTACCTTTTTTATTCTTTATTTTCTTTCCCTTTCTTAAATCTAAACAACAGTGTATGTTAAGATAGTAAGAGCTGATTTTTTACCTTTTTCTTTCTCAAGTGTTACTAATGCATTTTTTAATGTGTGTAGTTTTAAATCTTTTTATTCTTTCTTTATATTTTCATAATTCTTGGTGAAAATATCAAGATTAAAATTATATTCAGGTCTTGTAAGCTTTCTTGAAATTATACATAATCTGTATCTTGAAACACTTTTAGTTGATTCGTACGACTAATGATTACTCTATTCTCAGTTTTGAAAAGTCTATTTTGTGTGTGTCTCTTCATTTTCTTACTAAACTTCTTTGCTAAGTCATTCCTCAGAACTTTCCTTCTCACTGCAACTCAGGTACGAGTGAATCTTCCTGTGCAGAAAATATCTGTTTTGTTTATTGTTACTTTCTTTCTTTTATAAATAACCATGTCATTGAATCAAAACACTGGCTTACGAATGTAACAATGTTACTGATGACCACGTAAAACGAGCATGTGCCATGCCATTTTGAGAACTTGTCTTTACTCAAAAGCGTTTCTCTTTGTCTGTATTTAAGCTATTCATCCATCAGAAACTACTGGGAAAGTAATAGCTATGGGGGTGCCTTCGTTCTATAGATGGTTGACTAACAAATATCCCAAGGTGGTGCAAGATGTAGACGCCGCCATGCAAGACCCAAATGGAGTGAAATATGATAACTTGTATGTTGACATGAATGCCATCATCCATCCTTGTTTTCACCCTGATGATCAGAATAACAACGTTCGTCACTCACTTTTGTTCATATATTTCTCATGCTTCCTTTTCTTTATTCTTGTGCTGTTTATTTTTCACTTAATGTGTATTAAGGCTTAAGCTGTTTAATTTTGTTTTTGATGAAGTTTGTGTTGTCATTTAGATTCCATTTCCAACTACATTCGAAGATGTGTTCAGAAATGTGTTTGACTACATTGATCGACTTGTTGACACTGTTAAGCCTCGCAGGCTCCTTTACATGGCTATTGGTGAGTGAGACACCAGACTTTCACTAATTATCTCATCATTAACCCCTGTTGATACTTGTATTATTTTCTTGACTTAGCAACTGCATTTTGTCTTAGAAATTGTATCTGCACAAACACCCCTCTGTTTTTAAGTGTGAAGTTGACACCTTCACAAATGCATGCATACTAATGCAATAATGATTACTTTTTTAACATTTAGATAAAAATAATATTAAACATAATATTTCTGACCCTTTCTTTGTGAGGATTTTTTATCTTGAAAAGAAAGCTAGTTTAAGAATGGCATATACTTGTTTTAAGAGATATATCTTCATTTTCTTATTTTGTATTTTTCTGTAAGGAGGTCAAGATTTTTAGTTGTTGTAAAATTATGTGCTTTTGTATTTTCTGAGGCTTGTTATCATCATACAAAGTTTATTATAAATCTAGATCATTTGTTATATTACTTTCATTGCATTTCATTGGTGTTTCACTATATGTCTGTGCAATGTTGTGATCATGCTTCATAGGTTTTGTTTTGAGGGTCTTGTTGCATATATGTTCATCACTAGTAGTAGTTGTATGAAGTGAATTTTGGCTTAAAGAATTTGCCCCAACCATGCAGAGCTTGATAGTGTTTCAGTATCTTTGCTTGTCTTCTAATGAATAGTTGAACTAAAGAGGCTCTGTATTTCTAATGCATAGATGGGGTTGCCCCACGTGCCAAAATGAACCAGCAGCGATCAAGACGTTTTCGAGCTGCTAAGGACAACGAAATTCATGTGGGTTATTGATCAATTATAATTATCACGGTATAGTCAATGCCTTGAATTTATCTTTCTCTTGTATATGTGTAGGAAGCTGAGGAAGAGAGGCTAAGGAAACAATTTGAAATGGAAGGGAAACAAGTTCTTCCTAAACAAGAAACTGAACTAGCAGATTCCAATATTATAACACCAGGCACTGAGTTCATGCATGAACTCTCAAAGGCACTTAAAAGCTATATCTCTTCAAGGATAATTTGTAACTCATTGTGGAAGGATATTATGGTATGACATGCATAGTCCATATTCCAGAAAGTGCAACTACCACTAAGGATGCTTCATTCACCCATGCTTAATAATATTGTAAATCATTGTTATTGTCTTCTTTTATATCAAGCTAAATATTACTGTTTTTTACCTTGTTAATTTGAACTAGGTAATTCTCTCTGATGCTAGTGTTCCCGGCGAAGGGGAGCATAAGATTATGTCATAATACGCAAACAGCGTAGTCTGGAGGAGTATGATCCAAATACCAGCCACTGCTTATATGGCTCGGTAAGTAAATCATAGTAAAAGTTGTCTGGACAAAGTGATTATTTCTTCTGATGCTCAAAATAAAGACAAGATTTTGCATTTGGAATGCAGGATGCTGATCTTATTATGCTTGCAATGGCAACTCATGAGCCCCATTTTTCAATATTAAGAGAGGTTATTGGTTAAACTCTTGAAGATATACAATTTTACTTTTCTGTATAAAATAATTCCTCACATTCTAGGCATGTACAGGATGTCTCTGTGCAGCAGCACCAGCAGCATCCAAAAGTTGCTTCCAAGCCTTTCAAGGTATAGTAACCGATCTGCATTCTTCAACTACAACTCTGTTGTTTTATATTATCACTAGTCTTATGAATTTAACTGTGCAGTTTTTGCACATTTGGTTATTGAGGGAGTATCTTGAGTTAGACATGAAGATAGAAAATCCTCCCAAAACTTGTAGCATTGAGCTTGAGCGGATAATTGATGATTTCATCTTCATGTGCTTTTTTGCTGGAAATGATTTTCTTCCCCACATGCCATCTTTGGATATTCATGTGGTTTGTAGGATTTTTTTGTTAGATATGATGAATATAAAGTATTAATGCATGGTCAGCTATATCATTACTTGTTTTGCCCAATTTTTTCAGGGGGTTATTGATTTGCTAATGACTGTTTACAAGGAAGAATTCAATACACTTGGAGGATATCTTGTGGACATGAGCAGGGTAGCATGCTACTGTCTCATTCCTTCTTTTGTTTGTTCATATCTTTTTCGTTTTTCTGCTATATTCCATTAATCTATTTTATGAACAATAGTTGCGTATCTATGCTATGAAAGCAGGTTGGGGAGAAAAATGCTGCTTTTATGAAGTTATCAAGAGTTGAAAAATTTATACTTAAGGTTGGTACATATGAAGAGAAAATCTTTAAGAGAAGATCTGAAGTACGAGAACGTAAATTGAAAAGGCTTATTCAAGATAATCAGGAAGCTGTAAGTTCGTATATATTTGAAAAATGTACATATCTGTTAAGATTCAATGCTTTTCTGTTAGTTTTGAATCTTCTGTTTTTTGTTTTTTCAGTTTTGCATAGTACCTATATAATGCTGGTGTAAGTGTTCGTTTTGTAGGCGAAACAAATTGATAAACCTCAGGCTAGAACACCCGGACACCCCTCTGTTAAAGTTTTACAGTATATTAGGAACAGTTTTTCTTGCATTCTGTTCAAAGAAAATAAACCCGTGAAAGCTAAATCTTATATAGTAAATGATCATAGTAGATTTACTTGGGTTTTTCAATGAAAACTAAATCTGAAACCAGGGATGCTTTGTGTAGGTTTCTCATAACATAATCAGTTTAATGTTACTATCAAAACCATACGGACTGGTAATGGAAGTGAGTTTTCATGTACTAATCTTTATGATAGTCCAGGCATTATACAGCAAACTAGCTGTACATAAACTTCTCAACAAAATTCTATTGTTGAAAGAAAACATCAACACAATGTCCGGAGCTTCTTGTATAAATCTAAACTTCCTATAGTTTTTTGTCCTGTGTTGTGATTCATGCTACAAATCTAATAAACAGGATCCCTTCTGATGTTTTAGAAAAAAACACTCCTTAAGGAACAACCTAATTTACAAAACTTAAAAGGTTTTTGGTTCTTTATGTTTTGCTTCTAGCTTAGAGGGATAGATCTAAACTTGATTCAAGAGCAAGGAAGTGTGTGTTTCTTTGGTTATAAAACCGAGATGAAAGGATATGTGATAGTTCATGATAGAGAAATATTTGTTTCTAGGAAAGTGAGTTTTTATGAGCATGTGTTTCCCTATTCTAAAGATTACAACTGCAATCATGATGCAGAAAATAATCAATTGTCTGATAGTTTTGACTATTTTTTTGAACTTGTTAACAGTGACAGTGTTAGAAATAACTATGACCATAATCAAGATAATCAATCCGAAGGAAATACTAAAATTATAATAAGACTTCTTAGACAAAGCAGAGCTCCTAGTAATTTGAAGGATTATCATTACCAATTGTCCAACCACATTGATATTGAAATTCTGAATGATTTTGATAAATTTATTCATTCTATATCTGCATATCTTGACTACAATAAGCTGACTGCTAAATATCTCAATTTTTCATCTAATCAAGAACCTCAAACTTACAATGAGACTTTTAAAAACCCAAAATGGTGTAAGGCTATGTAGAAAGAAATAAAAGCCTTATAACAGAATGAAACTTGGAGATTAACTGAGCTTCCTCATCAAACATTTAGAAACTGACTGTCATGTTTTTAGTGAAAAACTTAATAGAAACTCTTCGAACCACTTCCCATTTCATCTGTTAGCTGGGGATGTCTTCACTAAACCTTGAACATGGCATTTTTGTCTCCGTTGATGATATGTACCGCAAAGCTTGTGGGAATGTTAAGATTCAATTCTTTTCTGTTAGTTTTGAATCTTCTGTTTTTTGTTCTTCAGTTTCGCAAAGCGCCTATATAATGCTGGTGCATGTGTTCGTCTTGTATGCGAATAAGATTAATAAAGTTTTGTCATATTCTTCATTTCTCTCGTTTTGCTTTTCTCTCTCTTCGTTTACGTTCTTTCATTCTTGCATGGGGTGTATGGTTCTGCATGCAGAGTCTTTCGTTCTTTCCTTCTACAGTGTGCACAGTATGAATAACAAAATCCAATAATATCCATTCATATTTTACAGCAAATTTGGGCTCATGTGTTTCCCTGATTTTCCATGCAGAAGCGGGAAGAAACGAATGGAAAATATTTCTCGGATCTTGACAATGAAGATACTTCTGATTGTACTCTTCTGATTAAGAAGGCACCGGATTCAAAGAACTCGTCAATTTTGGTCAATAACGTTTCTGCTACACATGCTGAAGTAAGTTGTATTGTGAATCAGGAGTTTCTGTCTTCATTTATACAGTTTTGTTGACACCTTTCATGAATTTTTTACAGCAGCATATTGATGTTGAATTGTTAATAATCTTTTTTCTCCTCATTATCAGATTGAGCAAAACACAAAGGATTTAAAAGATGAATTGAAGAGAAGTATTAGAAAAAAATGTGACTTACGTTTGAGTGAAGATTTCCTAATTGACAAGGTATGTACTGTGAATTAAATTATAATACATCTACAGTCTAATTAAATTACAGATTTACATGTATAATTACCTCAGAAGTTATTATAAGCATGATCATTGTTTAGTAAACCATGTATTAAATTATCTTTCCACTTACATTGCTCATGAAAATTAAACTCGTAAACATGCTCTTTTTATTAATTTGACTTTTTCCTCTGATCAATGGACATGAATTGTGCTTATTTTAAAATTGAATACATATTAGTAGATGATGTTACCTTTCATTACAGATAAAATTTGGAGCACCTGGTTACAAAGAAAGATATTATAAAGCGAAGTTTTCTGTAGAAACTTCTACTGACATTGAGGGGAAAAGAAAAGAAATAGTATGTGTTTCTACAAACAACTTTTTTCCAACTGTGTTTTTGGGTTTGGAAAACTTTTGTTGTTTTACTACCTTCTCAAATAAGTTGCACTAGCAGGGTCACATTTTGCTAGTCAACTTTCAATGGTGGTGGTGGTGATAGATTGCAATTTAATTGTAGGTCCAGAAGTACACAGAAGGATTGGTATGGGTTCTTCAATACTATTTTTCAGGAGTTGCTTCCTGGAGATGGTAAGCCAATATGGTTGAATATATAACTTGAATTTTAATGTATAATACATTATACAAGTATGGGAAAATCCAAATATTTGACAGAACATTGCAACATACAGGTTTTACCCGTTCCACTATGGTCCTTTTGCTTCGGACATAAAGGGCATGGGTCAAGTGAGAGTAAAATTTGAGAAAGGTGTCCCATTCTTACCACTTGATCAACTTTTAAGTGTGCTCCCCCCGGCAAGGTAACGTTCTTATGTTTTCCTATTTGCTAACCCATTTGATTATATATAATGTATATTTCCATTACCTTGATTATGTCTAATTTTACTCTTGTACAGTGCTGATGCACTTCCAAAAGCCTATGAACAACTGATGCTAGATGAGCAATCTAGAATACTTGACTTCTATCCTCAGGGTAAGCCAGTCTATCTTGTTTGAAGCATTCTATTCAATTTTTGGTTCTATTTACTTGTTTTCTATTTCTTATCATTGTTTTTTTTTGTAAGATTTTGAAGTTGACACTGAAGGAAAGCCCTTCACGTGGCAGGTTATTTCACTCATGTTTCTTGTATTAGTTAGTATTGTTTTTTGTTCATGCAGTGTAATAAGTACTGATGGATACAAACGTTGTGTCTTTTGTCTAGGGAATTTGCAAACTTCCGTGGATAGATGATGGCCGGCTTGTCGCTGAAACCAAAGAACTCAAAAATGAATTATCTGTGTGAACTACTTACTCAGTACCATAGCACATCTCACAATTTTAAACACTTCATTTGCTAATGTTTCATGCATCTCAAAATCTCCTTTTGTGTTTTATAGGAAAAGGAGGCCATAAGAAATTCACCCAAGGCTGATAGCTTGCTTGTTAGAAGTTCTAGCAAATTAGCAGAGAAATTCGGTTCTCTATCTGTTGACCCAAATGCGCCTTGCAAGTTAGACACAAGAATAAGGTTCGTCAACACAAACTCTAGCACACAAAATCACAACTGAGACCGACTAAAAAACTTTCTAAATTTCGTGATTTCTTGTAAATTTTTTCGTGTCTTCTGCTTGTTTCTTCTTTGATGGTAATGGCAGCTACATTGCAACCTTGAACGTACTTCTTTGTCTGGGAAATAACGCATAGTTCAATGTTTCCTTTGTTTGTGTTCTTTATACTTTTAGCAGTGATGGCATTGGGGGTACCATAAGTCTTTGCCATGAGTTTGTTGACAAACCTTGCTCTGACATTTGTGACAGCAAAGAAGATCGTGTCTTGTATGCTATTCAAATTCTGAACACAGTTTTCCTTTTCTTTATTGGCATTCAACTTGTTTGTGAGTCAACTTCCAATAACTATGACATCGTTTATGTTTCAGATGTGTCTATTACGAGCTTCCTACTGGTAGCAATCATATTCCTCGTTTACTATCGGGTGTGAGCCTTCCAGAGAAGGTAAATCTCGGTTGCTTTTTCAAAGAACTTTCTTTTCTTATAAAGAAAATGTATGTATGCGTATATTGTATAACATTACATGCTTAAAAATCTTTTCAAACTTTTATAGACAATCTTTGAAGGTGATATCATGGAAACTGAACTGTGGCATGAACGTCAGAAACATTTTAGCATTTATGGAAGGTACTTTTCTTTCCTTCTACATTAGAGCATGTGGGTGGAAGCATATTTTAGTTTCCTATATATAAATGCTTACAAGCATGTTTGGATTCATATCTCATTTCTTTTTTAGTTCAAGAAAAGCTTGTAATTATATAACCTTCACATCTCAGACAAAATTTCTTATCTTTTATCTGGTTTCCAAAAACATTTAATTGGCCAACTTGATAACTCAGGGTCCAAAATCAAGACAAATCGAGGAGTGAAGACAGAAGCAATACTTCAAGGTTTTCCTCAAATGCACCTTCCTTCATTCACATAAAAGGTGGTGGTGGTGTTGGATGGGGTTTAGGTAGAGGGAGAAATGTAAATACAGTGAAAAATGAGAGAATTCCATCTCCTAGTCATAAACAACGTAATGATGCAGGCTCTTACCATGTAACAACTACACGTGACACCACATCACAACACTTTGTGAATGACTTTAGACAATTCAGAATATCAGAGTCTGGTCCCTTTCCGAAGTCTACTAGCAGTTTTCAGTCACGACGACCATATCATAATAATAGCCGTAGCATGAATCAGACAAAAAGTGCTCCTAATCAACAAGCTCCAGAATCTGAGAGGCCTTTTGGTCGGGGACGAGGTAAGTAGCAGTTCATTGTAGCCTCAATGGAGTGGTGGAAAGTCTCAGCAAGTGAAAGAAGATCATAATCGTTGTTTAAATATTGTTGCTATATGAAACAGAGGAAAAGAAACTGGTAGTGTGACATCGTTGATTACTTTTTTGGTTTTGGTATAGTTGCATATGACTATTTCAGGGTACAACTTTACAGGGTGTACTAATTCTGTATGTCATGTTCATCACTCTTGCCTTTTTTGTGGTGATAAGGTAACTTTTGCCTTTTTTATGGTTACTCCATTCTTGTCTTTTTTGTGGAAACATGCTTGCTCCCTTTGTCTTACACTCTGCTAGCACATGGCGATTTCTCAATATTATCTGGATTTGTTATTTTGCTGTATCTTTTTTATAATTAGGAAAGACTTGGTGGTGCAACTTTTTCTTGAACCAGAACTTGGACAAGATGCTACTTAAAGAAAATGTATAAACTAATTGTTAATTTGATTAAGAGTCACCACCAAAAAGAAAGTGTAAAAGAACTACTTAATAAACATAATGAAAATTTGAAATTGTATTTATTCTATAATTATAATAATGAATACAATTTTTTGTATGTATTTTATTTTAATTTTACTTCTTATAGTAATTATTTTTTCTGTAATAAAAGTTATATCAAAATTTGTAAAGATATTAATTTTTTTATCTTAGCATAAAAAGAAAATAAAATGTAAGCATACAAATGTTAAATATACACTATACCATTTTCTATCTATAGTAACATTTTCATAGTTACATCTATTTAAAATGTAAGAATATATTAATTTTAATTATTATTTTTTTACATAAATTGTCACTGTAAATAAAGTAAACTAAATAAATAGTAGTATTTCATAAACAAATGTTATAATTTGTAAATTTAAACTAGCAATATCTTTTAAATTTTTAAACTTAATAATTATTATACATAATCGTAAATTCGTAACTGTTATTATCTTAGTTTTCGTTTCGTTTGTTGTCATTCTTTACTCTCTTACATTCCTCTTCCTCTCTCTTAGTCCTGTTCCTCTCTCTCACTCTATTTCGTTTTATTTTATTTTTCGTGCTTCGTCTCTATCTTCCTTGTTTATTCGGTCTCACTATCATTGCTATTGCTACATGATTGACCACTCTCTCTGTATTGTTTTCTCGTTTAATTATAATAAGGGTAATATTTTCTTCTCCACTTTACACTCATAATAAAATATTAATATTTATAATAAAAGATATTTAAAAAAATAAAACAATATTCTTAATGAAAATATAGACAAAATACAAAATATTAAAATAATTTTTAAAATTAAAAAATTTAAAATATTAATATTTATGGAGTGTATCGCGTTTAACAAATGTTTATTTTCCATTCGAAATCTATCCTATTGAATACAGTGGACAACATAAAGGAATTGGTGACAGGGAATAGCTGCTAAATCAAAGCATCGGGTTTTGGAGGTGTTTTGATCGAAGCGCTTTCGTCTTTGAGTTCTCTGAAACTCAGCAACCAAGCTCTTCCCAAACCAAAACCGTGTAATTATTTTATATACACCACCCGATTATCTTTCTCTTTTTTCATAGTGATGAATGAGTGATAACATCAATCTTTGCCTTTTCCATTGAAATGATCCATTCTATTTTATGGGCTTCAGTTACACATAAAGCATAAATAAACGCTTCTTTTTTCTGTTGCAGGGACCCTTTGTTTTCCCTTGAGAATGGGTCCTCGACAGTGTAAAGTCTGCAACGAAGCTCCGTCCAAGTACAAGTGTCCTTCATGCTACATACCTTAGTAAGCAAAAACTCAACTTTTACTTTCTTCCTTCGAGCTTATTGTTGTTAATTTGCTATTGAAAATTGTTGGGCTGTTGCTTCTGCTTGCAGTTGTTCACTGGGCTGTTTCAAGAAACACAAAGGTATGACCTTTAATTTATGGGCTCCTCATGTTGTCTGCATGCACGTTTCATGTTTGATGTAATGCGGGAAAAGTTCCCAAGTCAATGGAATGGAAAATATCTTATTTTATCTTCCTTTGATGCTCTAGTACTAAATGCTGACTTCCATGGTTCTTTACTATTGATTTTTATTAATCAAAATTGGGGCCTATTTAGTGTTAGCTTGTCATGCGGTACTTGTAATTCTCTCTATAACCACTGATTTTTATTCGAATTTGCTACTCGATTATAGAATTGATCATACATACTTTAATATTGCAGAATTGCCATGTGTCAAGCCGCAACCTTTATTAGAGACCATAACAAGTAAGTTTTATTCACCTCCATAACTAGTTTGGTGAGGTAGTCTCTACATAATGATTGATTTTCCTTGTCACCCGCTCCCATAGTGGATATTGGGATTTGTAGTTTTATATTGATAGGTTCGTTCATGTCATTCCATTGCATCATTTAAGATGAGGATTCTCTTTTCATTTTTTTCTTCTTATATGCTTTATCGATTGTGTATGCTGAAGTCGAGGACATCCTTGTGATGTAATGTAATGCTCATCGGACAGGTGGGGTTAGGGGAAAGGTTGAACCCATCACAAGGTCCATGCTAGGAAGCCTTGTCTTGTGGTGGAATTAGCAAGACGCTGATTCCATGATAATCTTATACCACCTTTCATATGCTGAAGTATTGTGCAAAAATTTCAGTTTTACATTTGGCAGAAGCATAAGTGGCGTGTGATATCTGCTGTTTTAGATATCTTCCTTGTAGTTTCCTGGAAATTTGTTATTCTTGGAAATGCACTACACTTTGCCGTCAAACTAAATCAATCAACAATGTTTAAGCATGGAATAAACTTCTTGTTTTTGGAAACCAGTGTCCATGTAATAAGTCATTTTCATTTTTTGTAAGCACACTAATGTTTCCTATTGTTCATCAGCCGCTGTTTCAGAATCACATGTAGTTGTTGAGGAAACAAGTGAGGTGTTGCAAAAATTCCAACTGGAGGCCATAGGTATATAAGAATGCCCAACATGCAAGATTAAAATACCAAAATTCCAGTGGTGGAACCCTGATATTGGTTAAATATTTATAATGTGTATGATTGTATTTTTGCTGCAGCCTCTTCCAGTGAGATTCGTGATTCTTTGAATGATAAAGCCCTTCAAGAACTAATTTGTCGTATTGATTCTTCCTCAAATGCAGAGGACGTAAGAACTTTCTTTTTTCCCGTCTCATATACACCACGATTTATTCACCATTACTGGTTTTTATACTCACCGAGGTGAAGTTATGGAGAAAGTTCATTAAGTTTCATTAAATTTTGTGTTTCACTGTTAGGAACTTGATAAGGCTATGGCAGAGGAGGCATTTCGCTTGCTCACTGAAAAGGTAGTGCTATATGTTGCTTCTATACAACCTTTAAATCATAGGGTTGAGTCATATTGGTTAAGTACCTGAAGCCTTGCTTATCCTTTTGTTCCATTGGTTTCCAGATTTTATCAACCATCAATCCCTAACTGCAAGCACTGGTTGCTGAAAGGAGAATTTGTGATCCTTTCTTACTCTGTAAAAGAAAGCTCGAACTCTACTTACCTTTTAAGGGGAGGATTTATGTCTTATCTTCCGTTATCCAACTAGTGATGAACAAAGAAGGTTTAAGCTCAGCCTAAGGTAAGGGGCAGTCTCACTGAGCAGCAAGACTAAAGTGGAAATTTTGCAGGTTTTGGTTAATATTTCTTTTTCATTTGTACAGTTTTTCGCCGTGATTCAGTCTATAATACATGAAAATTTTGGAATCTTCATTGAGGCATTGTATTGATTTTCCTTTGGCTCCCTTGAGATCTCACCTAACGTTTCATTTAACTGGATTTGAAGTCATGGTTAATTGGTGGTTGTACTGATACATATGATACGTGAACCAAGTTGGTTATTTAATAATTGGAGATGAAGATAAAAGAACTACAAAATGCAATTACTATAACACAACAATCAGATTTAATTGTAACTTCAAACAGCAAAGCTTTAGTTAATTTTGGTAATCAATAGTTAGCTGATTGAGCTGAGATGGATTTACCAATCTCTTCTGAAGTTGCAGCGCAACCCAACACATGGACTATGAATCAGAAATTATAATGAACATATCATTAGTGCCGTCTCAGATATACTATGTTTTTCCGAAAAAAAATTGTTCTTTATAATTCTTGTGAAGAGCTTTCTAATTTTTTTCTCTCCATTAAGTACAGTGCACTACTCTTATAGCCAAGGAATATATAGGGATGCCAAAAAAAATCTGCATCCGTGTATATCTTTAAGTAAAATCTACAAAATATATATTATAAAATTCTTGGATATTTAAAGGTAACGGATTAATATTTTAATTATTATAATATCCTTATCTACGAATGTTTATTGTATGTTGATATTAAAATACAATATGTATATAATTTATATTTATCAACTTTTAAAAATTTATTTTTAAAATTTAATAATAATATTTTATATTAATTATTAGTAGTTTTGGAATACTTTTTTTATAATCACCTAATCTCTAATCTAATGGCATGTTCGTCCGAACCGTCTACGTATCCCTTGGCCTACGTGTGAGAAATAAAAGTGCGTTGAACTTCAAACATTAGATACGCAGTGAAACTTTCACGTCAATGGATCTTAGAGACCAGTGTAAGTTGTAATGCAGTTCCAAGTACGTTTAATAATTTAGTTATTTTTGCTTTAAAATCATTGTCCTGTGGCTATCTACTGAACCAAAATTTTAAACATTTAATCTTCCATATCTTCTAATTTTCTTTTTTATGTCTATCCTTTTTATCATAACTCTTGTCATAACTGTCACTATTTTTTTTCTTTTTCTTCCGAGAGGCACTAAAATAGAGTGCACGTTTTATTTCAGCAAAAAAAGTGGACGTCTATCAGGTTCAAATAAATACCAATACAAATAAATCATAATCACAAAACAAATACTAAATTTTATTATATATATAATCAATTTTAATATGAAAAAGAGTAATATTTTCTGCTAATATTTATTTTAATTTTACATTATAGCTCGCTCACGTTATAAATTTTAGAATTTGCTGTGTACACTACTCGTGTATTCATTATTGTGTTGTATTCTTGTTTGGTTTATGCATGCTTCTCCATGAAGATTTGTGCCAAGAGTCGTGAAAATGAGGGGGTATTTTCACTTGTTTTTCATTACAAATAATCACCATCCATATGCTGATGAAATGTATAGCAGTAAAAAACTGGTAATACAAAAATAGGGAGCAGAACAGGATATGAATACAATCCAATTAGTAAACAGAGCTTCTACGTTTATTGTATACTTATACTGTATAAAGAACTACACTTCCCGTAACAGATAATTTCTAAAATAGTATGAACGTTAAAGTCGAGGAAAAAGTGCAGAGTAAAAGGAAGCAAACAGAAATACTGCGAGGGTGAAAATAATTTACATGTTAGCCATTTGATTAGCTTGTTAGAACTGCTAAAAAGTTAGCTCTCACCTAATACACCACTTGGCTGCTTTTGTATAGGGACCGATGAAGCTTAACCTGCAATATGCACAAGTTGTCAATGATACTTATTCTTGTTTTGAGAGACTTAGAATCCCCTAAAGTGAGAGTTACGCGTACCAGCGATCCAATAGTGAGCAGCACAATTGAATTGTCAACGCTATTGTAAATATCAACCAATCATGTTTCGTCTGAATATCAAGAAAAAAAGAGACCTTAGACATTACTGCTTGGTTTATAATGTCCATCAAGATTATATAGAGTTAGATAACAAAATATAGTAAGATCATAAAAAGGGACATGTGTTTCCTTTGTGTCTATTTATAAAGAGTCCATTTTAACCTAAATAAGTTCTTTTCTTTCCCTGATTTTTATTTAAGGCCAATAACTAGTTTGGAGTACCCACAATCCATTTTATAGAGTAAATCTTAGAGTCAATAATAGAGGAACTTGAAATTTTCTTACTAAAGTATTAAAATTAATAATGACAATGAAAGTTGAAGGAAAAGAGAGAATATCATTGGGACACAGTCATAATTATTCATCATTGTTACAAAGTTTTTTTATAGTGTAATTCATATTTACTTCTATATATTAAGGGAGTGCATTTTTAAAATTAGAGAGAAATATAATTGAAATATATGCATTTTTAAAATTAGAGAGAAATATAATTGAAATATATTTTAAAGGAAGAGAGGGTGATTTATTAACAAACAGTTGTGAGCAACATGAAGTACGAAAAAAGGTTTTCTCGTATTTACTTAAAATCGAACTACCAAATTTATCTAAAGGCAAGAGCAGTCCAATTGGATTTCAAAAAATAGCATGTATCTTTCATAAATATATTAAGAACAAATTAAATTTAGAAGACTAGAATGACAATTTACCTGACCGATGATGTTTTTGTGGATTCTCTTCATTCCTACTGGTAGTAGCATTGCTCACATTTTGCTGGTTCATTGCCTGATTCAACGTATGCAAAAAGTTATCATAAATGTTTGTATTTCTTAGCACAATTAGAAAAGCAAAAATTGCACCAAATGAAAAGAGGTATACTATCGATCCTATTGACTTTTTATTTTTTCAACCTTTCAGTTAGGGTACTAAGAACAAAATCGGGACCCGATGACAAAAATATAAAAAGAAAGTCATTTTTTTGACAATTTTCCATGGTAAGATACATATAATTCGCTAATAGAATTTGTGTTGTATTCACATGAAAAAACTGTGGCACCCACAACGTGCAAAAGAAAGAAAAATAGACTTATTGCATGCATGCAAAACTTATGGAGAAAAGAACCATAAACTCTTTGTTTATATAGAGCGTTCTAGAAAACAAAAACGAACAAATAGAAAGCATAACAACCACTAACAGCCCCCCTCAAGTTGTGCCATGAATGTCAAGGACACTACGCTTGTGAACAGTATCATGAAATTTTTTGGTTCGAGGGACTTAGTAAAAATATTGGCAAACTGGTGCTGAGAAGATATGGGAAGATGGAGCAAATTCTTTTGAAACTTCTGGCGTACCACATGATAAATGATATCTATATGCTTTATGCATTCATGGAAGCTTGGATTGGATGCAATGTGTCTTGCAAATTGGCTGTCACAATAAACCATTGTGCGGATATGATGTTTTGTAGATTAAAATCCTTCAATAGGTATGTCAGCCATTGAATCTCACACTGCTTTAGAGGAGGATCAAGATATGTTGGTTTGTTTTTTGGATTTTCAATTTATGAGAGATGAGAAAAAAAAAAAAATAAAAAAAATAGTAACATGTAGTTGATCATCGTGTAACTTGACAAGCAACCCAATCTGAATTGTTGAACCTTTTGAGTTGATGTGTAACATCTTTGGAGAAGAACAAACCTTATGCAGGAGCAAGTTTAATGTATCTGGGTATACACTATGTAGCTTTATGATGAAGAATTGTGGGAGCCTAGGAAGAGGTAAGACAAAATTTTAAATAGAAAAAAATTTTAAAGATTAAAATAATTAGTTATTATATTAACTATATTAACTATTATTTTATAAACTAAAAATTTAGTAGTATTTAATTTAGTTTTTATTATTAATAAAAAATTATAAAAT
>Ga0123341_1001557_pt1 | contig 17539 bp, 10 predicted proteins | sample Turbeapinknodule_FD_89959 | JGI IMG/M metagenome (GOLD analysis project Ga0123341, IMG submission 89959) | Root nodule microbial communities of legume samples collected from Mexico - Turtle bean Mexico pink nodule | ecosystem: Host-associated > Plants > Roots > Nodule | place: Mexico: Nepantla...
AACCCTTTGGCATTTTCGATTAGGTCATATTTCAAATAAATGTATTGATGTTATCAAGAATAAATTTCCTTTTGTTAAATATAACAAATCTTTTGTTTGTGATGTTTGTCAATTTGCAAAGCAAAAAAGACTTTTTTTTTCCTATTAGTACATCTAAATCAAAAAAATGTTTTGATTTGATTCATGTAGATATTTGGGGACCATCTTCAATACCATCAATCCATGGCCATAAATACTTCTTGACCATAGTTGATGACTATTTGAGGTACACATGGATTTTTCCTTTAAAACAAAAATATGAAGTTGTCAAGGTTTTGGAAAATTTTGTTGCTTTTGTTTAAACACAATTTGAGACAACAATAAAAATAATAAGAAGTGATAATGTGACTGAATTTTTCATGACTAACTTTTTTGTCAATAAAGGAATAGTACATCAAACATCATGTGTCAATAGTCCACAACAAAATGGTATAGTTGAAAGGAAACATGGTCATTTATTAAATGTAGCAAGAGCTCTCATGATACAATCTCATTTACCCAAAATTTATTGGTCATATTCTGTGATACATGTTGTGTATATTATAAACATGCTTCTCACACATGTTTTAAACTATTCTTCTCCTCATGAAATGCTTTACAAAACTAAAGTAGATTTTACTGGATTAAAGGTGTTTAGTTCTTTATGTTATGCTAGTACTTTGTCAACCAATAGAAAAAAAATTTGATCCAAAGGCATCAAAATGTGTTTTTATTGGTTTTAAAAGGGGGACAAAATGATATATTTTGTTGAATATTCAATCAAGAGAAATATTTCTATATAGGGATGTTGTCTTTTACGAACATGTTTTTGTCATATCAAAGGGTTCAAGATACTAGCAATGAAACTAACAGTCCTGACATTTATGATCAAATTTTGTTTGCTGAAGATCAACCTGTCTTGAGACAACCATCACAAGCCATTCTTGAACCTTGTGATAATGCACCTTGTGAAAATACACCTTGTGATAATGTTGAAAATAATAGTGATAATAACTGTGAGTCACACATTGAGGTTTCGTAAGAAGTTTGTTCCCATATAGACCAAAACCTCAATGAAGATCATGAAATAGGACAAAATTCTGAATCAGATCCATCTGTCCGAATGAGTACAAGAATAAAAAGACCACTTGAGTATTTAAAGGATTATCATTGCAATCTTAATGTTTCCAATACATATTCAAGAGTTAAATATCCTTTGAATTTTTTTTTGTCTTATAACAATTTATCACCTTCTTACAAATCTTTTGTTATGTTTATTTCTTCACATGTTGAGCCAAACACTTATTCTGAAGCTGTGAAACATGACTGTTGGAGAAAAGCTATCCAATGTGAGATATCTGCTTTAGAGTCAAATCAAACTTGGGAGACTGCTCTTCTGCCTAAGGACAAAGCTGCCATAGGTTGCAAATGGGTATTCAAAATAAAATATAAGGCTGATGGGACAATTGAAAGGTATAAAGCAAGGTTAGTAGCAAAGGGATACACACAAACAGAAGGCATTGACTACTTTGATACTTTCTCTCCAGTAGCAAAGATGACCACCATAAGGTTGCTTATTTCGCTTGCTTCTATCTATAATTGAGAATTGAAACAATTAGACATAAACAATGCCTTTCTACATGAAGATTTGAAAGAAAATGTATACATGGTTGCTCTTCCTGTATTGACTTCTATTTCACCATGAAAAGTTTGTAAACTAAAAAAGGCTTTATATGACCTTAAGCAAGCCAACAGATAGTGGTTTGTCAAACTGTCATCCATTTTGCTTTCTATGGGATATACTTAACCTATGAAAGATCATTCCTTTTTGATTAATTCTTCTGAAGGATTCTTTACAAAATTATTGGTGTATGTGGATGATATAATATTGATAGCAAATGATAAAGAAGAGATTGCTTGAATTAAACAAGCCTTGAATCAGACATTCAAGATTAAGGATCTAGGGGATTTAAGATATTTTCTTGGTCTAGAAGTAGCAAGAAGTAAATAAGGCATAATGGCGAATCAAAGGAAATATGCATTGGAATTGTTTACAGATGCTGGTCTTTTAGCCTGCAAACCTGCACCCACTCGTATTGATAATCAATAAAAAATTTCTTCTAGTGGAGGTATTCCTTTCACAGATATTCAAGCCTACAGAAGATTGATTGGAAGACTTATGTATCTCACTAATACCCGACCTAACATAACATTTTTTGTGCAACAACTTTCTCAATTTCTTGCTAAGCCTACAATTTCTCACTATACTACAGTGATTAGAATTCTCAGATATATTAAAGGAGCTCTAAGTCTTGGTTTATTTTTCTCTTCCAACACTTCTGCTCATCTAAAAGCCTTTTGTGAAAGTGATTGGGGCACCTGCAGTGATTTAAGACAATCAGTGACTGGTTTTAGTGTGTATCTTGGGAATTCTCTCATATCCTGGAAATCAAATAAGCAAGGCACGATATCAAAGAGTTATTGTGAAGCTGAATACAGGGCAATGACCACTCTTACATGTGAAATTCAATGGCTAACTTATCTTCTTCAAGATTTCAAAGTTTCTTTTGAGCAACCATCTCTTTTATACTGTGACAGTGACTCAACAAGATACATTGCAGCAAATCTAGTGTTTCACGAGTGTACGAAACATATAGAAATAGATTGTCACGTTGTTAGGGAAAAATTAAAGAAGGGTCTCATCCATTTACTTCCCATTTCCACCACATAGCAATTGTCTGACATTTATACCAAAGCTTTAAGTCCTCAATCTTTCAAGAGTATTTGTTCCAAGCTGGGTGTCATCAATATTTGCTCCCCAGCTTGAGGGGGGATATTAAAGGATATGGATACAAACGTTATAGAAAAATGTTAATATTAATTGTTTCTTCTCTAATTCTTAGTTGTTTCTCTTTATAGAGGTGAATAACCTTTATTTTGTCTCTGTCTGTTATGATTCTATTATTTATTAATTGATTATTTCTTTCTTTGGCTAGACCTAAAATGAGTGTACAACTTGTATATATTTAAACTATTCGTTCTGATTTCAAGATAATAAAAGAGATATTCATTCTTATATCCTTGCCTTCCTTTTACTCTTTTGTTCATTTTTGTTCTCTTTTGTTCATATCTGTTCTATTTTATAATACCTTCCTTTGTACTTGTGACGCTCTCTTTCAATTCCTCATTGCTAGTGGGTGGGTGTCTACAAAGATACTCCAACACTAAAATCAACTGAGTAATAGATAAGGTAATAAATAAGTATTAATTGAACCGTGATACCTTGGAATCTCTATTTATTTATAATATTTTAATGAAATCTTGGTTATTTTCCTAAGTTATTTTGAAATTAGGTGTATAATGAAAGTTGGTTGCTCAATTAGGGACAACATGTCGATCTAGGTGGCCAACATAATCTCGAACCATACATAGTACATTCACAATGTTATGTTCTTTAATATCTAGTGAGGTAGCAAAAAGACTGATAAGTTTTCAATTAAGTTTTTTTTATGGACAACCCTAAAGAACATAGGGGCTTGAAGAAAAAAATATTAAATCATTCATTAAATTTTTGTTAGGAAAATGAAAGTGGTTATGAGACTAAGTTTTAATTTTAAGGTATGGTGGTTGGAAAATTTTGATAAGGATATAAATTAATTTTAGTTCTTTTATCTGGTTAAAGGATATGAGAAAGACTTAAGGAGAGAAAATAAGAAAAAGGTGATTAGATAATGAGATTAGTAGGAAGCTAGGAAATATTAACACTAAAATGTGGGTATGAGATTCTATTTTAGCAAATGATTTTAATAGGATATACTTGATTTCAAAATAAAAACATAAAATGTGGAGTATGGGAAAATGGAAAATATGAGAAAGTGGAAAGGAGACACATGAAATTAAAGTTTTGATTCGCGTAGGCAACTATTTATCTTTGAGGAGGACAATTTGCAAATATCACAAAATGCACAACAAAGGGTTAAGCCAAATAGATGGGAAAAGGATAAGTGGGTTTGAAAATGGGAATCTAGTGGAGAGTATTGATGCAATCTTAGCTTGCATGACTTTGTGTCTTTTGTTTTATATTTTTGGGGTGTAGAATTTGGTGGAATTTGGCGGCTAAAATGAGTGAATGAAACTGTGAAGTATTAGTGTATGGAGAATGATAATGAAGCTTAAGAGAGGTTAGACCAACTCATTGAAGAACAAGTGACTCTCTCTAATTGGAGCAAATCCTCTCAAATTAGAGGTTGACAAGTGTCCTCCTCTATTTGGAGAGAATCCTCTCCATTCCCATGAAGACAAATGACCTTTTGGCATTTGTGAGAATTCTCTCCATTAAGGGGATGACATGTGGACCTTCATGCCTTCCTTGGACCTTCATGACTTCCTTGTCGTTCTATGCTTTCTATTTGCACTCTAGTAATTTATTTTGTGCATCCTAGATGATCTAGAGTTGCATTGGGTCCAAGGAGGCTCAATTGTAACTCTAGCTAGACTCTTTCTTTTTCTATTTATACCCTACTCTAATTGGCCCAAAACATGGTCCAAGAAAATGACCCAAATACAAGCCCAAAAAAAATCTTATACTACTCTATACAATGTTTATAAAACTAAAGAAAATGGAAGAGCAGACAATCATTAATTCTTCCTGAGATAGAGTCTTTGGAGCTCCTTTTTCAACTTCCAATCTTCTTAACTAAATGTTATGAGGTTGGATAGGTTAATCCAAATAGATGGGAAGAGGATAAGTGGGTTTGAAAATTCTGGTGGAGAATATATTGTGAAATTTATATATAACATTATTCAACAATATAACATAACATAACAAGTCAAGTTAATTATAATTTTATTAGTTTGTGGAAGGAAAAAATACCTCCAAAGATGACATTTTTCACTTGGAGACTTCTTAAATAAATTGTCCACAAAAGATAATATCAAGAAACGAAACATATTGCAAGGTTATGAAGAAACGAAAGTTTATTTTCAAAAGAAAGAAATGATCCAACACTTTTTATTTACTAATGGAAAATTTTCAATAATTTGGGATGATTGCTAATAAATGCCAAATGTTCTTGATTTTTATATAAAATTAAACATAAAAAATAATGATTTTCATGAAAAATATTATAAAAAGAGTGTCTTCCCACTAAAAATTGGGCTTGACCTAAATAGAGAAATGGGCATGCAAGTTTTGATGGAATCTTATAGGAAATTAAATATAATAACAACAAAACAAAGGATTAGCAAAATGCCAATTCACTTAGCACATGCATTAAGGTCTAAGTGAATATGTGATAGGGACCATTAAAAGAAAGAACCTCCAAGCACTAAACGTCAAGAAATTCGATAAGCGAATCTACACAAGAGAAGAACCAAATCATGGATGATTGGGTTGTTGATCGCATATGAAAAGCTCTGAGAAAAAAGAGTCCTCAGTTTAAGAAATCCCATTTCTCTAGGGATTAACTTTGAGTGCATTCTAAGCTAAAAAGTTTTCTTCAAGCTTAAGAAATCCATTTCGTTGAAGCTTAGCTTAGAGCGGATTCAAAGCCAAAAGAATGTTTCATGCTTAAGAAAGCTAAATTCGTTGGACCTAGGCTTGAAGAAAAGCCAAAAAGAGTTCTTCAAGGTTAAGAAAGTTGTGATTTCGCTAAGCTTGGATTATGCTATGAGGCAAAAGGTTTCTTCAAGATGGAGAAATTCAATCTATTGATCATATTGGCTATGCGTTGATTAAATGACAAATATGAGGAAACCCATCACTAAAAATCTATAATAGAGAGTTCCTGGTTCATAAATGGGAGGTTGTAACTAAAGGAAAAAGAGAGCAGTCGCAGCTAACATGCAACATTCAAGGCTTCGTGTTCTTTGTTGCTAACTACTCATTCATGAGTTTCTTTGTAAGATTTATCATGAGTAGCTAAATATAACTTGTTGGGATTGGAGAATAATGTATATCTCTTATCTTTTGTTATTTAAGAATGTTTCTTTGTTTCAGTTCATTTGATTTGATTGAATGTTTAATGCTTGACATGTGAGGAATCACCATTCATGCTTTTAGAACTTGAATGAAGTTGGGAAACACGTTCGTTTTTTTAGCCCCTTCAAATCAACCAAATAAGTCAATGTCTGGGAACAAAATTGAATGTTTGATTCAAATTGTTCCACCTTAATACATAAGAAGAATATTATAAGTCAAGAAATTGATTAATATAGTTTGTTATTCTAGATAATCATGATTAAGGGATTAACTTGGTTTGGTCATAAGGAAAAGTAAACTTGAGAAACAAAGCATTTGTAGGTAACATCAATGGTCCTTCTCGAGTATGTATATCTCGATAGGGATGGCAAAGCAGGGCGGGTTGTGCGGGCCGACCCGCGATCCGTTGAGAAAAATGTGGGGCGGGCTGCCTATATCAACCCGCTGACTCACTTAGACTTGTCCCGCATAATTCATAACCTACGCGGGTCAAGTGAGAGGTGGGACGGGCTGACCCACATGATCTACATAACTTAAAAATTTAGAAGTTGTTTTTTGTAACCTCATATTTTCTTCATGTACCCTCATGTTTCACATTCTGAAATTTTTACTCACATCTTATTACGCATGTGTCGTGAGAATAATATTGTGAGACCATTTACCTAATGCATCTAAATAAAAAAAGAATTAAATTTATTCAAAATTTATATTTAATTTTTTTATTAATTTAAAAAAAAGTATTTCTTATGCGGGCTGACCCGCAGACTCGAGAGTCAACCCTTACGCAAGGCGAGGCGAGCTAGTAAAATAAGCCTGCATATTCTATGTGGGTGGGTCTAAGTGGGGCGGGCCAGCCCGCATTGTCATCCTTATATGTCGATATAACGGTTGAACTTTACTTGAGATGACAAATGTGCTCTAACATTTCTTGTCTAATGCTTTCTAGTTTGTGTACAGTCTTTTAACATTCTTTTAGGGTGGAAAATGCAACATAGCAAGTGTGGTTTGGACAAAACAGGTTTGGTAGTTGTCAATAAGAATGGCAAAACGGGTCAACTCGGCCATTTTGGCCCGATCCATCATTGGCCCGTCAAGGTTGTGCAGGCTGAAATAGTAACTCGCTCCATCATCGGACGGGTTGGTAAGTTGATCCTCCACTTTTCAATTTTTTTAATTTCTTTTTTGTTACATCTATTTATGTTGTTTTAATTATTGATATCACTTTTTGAATAATAAAAATATAATAAAAAATAATAAAATTAAATCAAATTTTAATAAAAAAAGTTTTAATACCTAACGAACTTCTTGAAGCAACAGTTATTTAAAACATTTAGAATATCTTCCATAAATTCAAAAGTACCCTTTTATATTTGATTGGATATAATATTTTGACATCCAATAAATGTTAGATTCATCTTTAATATTATATTACCTTTATTTTCTTTTCTTTTTTCTTTATAAATATTAAAATTTATTTTTTTAATAATCTTAATCTTAAAATTGGACTGTCTAGTTATTGGTAAAGTACAGAATTTCTATTGTGATTTTTCTTTGCCTAGCCCTAAAATTCATATCCACATATTGTAATTGATAGAAATTTGCAGCCCACGTTTTCCACCCAAAACTATCCAATTAAGCTAGCACCCATCTGCATTTGTTGGGAAGATATTGCATAAATTTAATAATGAAAGATGCACCTTTTTAATCATCGTGGACAGGAATTATACACACCCAACTGTATCAAATAAATAAAGAAACATGACTTGTCAAGATAAATGATAAACACTATAAAAAAAAACAACGTAAGAAGTCATATCCATTAACTAAAAATGTATTTAAAAATTAGAAAAAATGTTGCAGACCCACATGGTGGCAAGAATTAGCCCATTTGACCTCAGAAACTAACCAGAACCCTTAATAAATAGAAACGTCCTTGTCCTTTGGTGGCTCCATACCAGTGAAACTCATGGGGTCCTCCTGACCCACACCTCCAACCATATTCTCTTCAAAGCTTGGACCCATTTCCATGCTTGTGTTCAGATTCAGCCCTTCTTTTCTACAACATTCTCTATCCTCTCTCAAACTCTACTCCTTAATTACAAGACCACAAAACCAAAACACAAGCATGGAAATGGCCAAATGGGATTTGTCCAATAAAGAAAAAAAGTAAAAAAAATGAAGTTAAATACAATATACAATTTTTGTGTTGTCACACAAAAGTAAGTACAAAGGTAGAACCTACAACAAAATAACACTTGAATATCCTTTTGTGAAGATTGGCATCCCTCCAGACAAGGGTTTAAACTAGAACCACGATTTTGACTGCAACTTCAAGGATTTTGAGGTGTAAACCACCATAACTGTCTCATTGGTTATATTTATACACAATTTCTAGCAATATCAAAGAACACAACTACACAAAATAACTGTAAAGTTAAAAACTTGCCACCAAAGATGGTATCTTTCTGCATGCCAAAGTATCTCTAGCAATTGATATACAAATATTCAATCTTCTAGCCATGTAGGGGTTTGCTAGAATGCTGAAGATTAAACGTGTGGGTTTATCAGAGCCACAAAGGTTACCAAGAAAGGTGATAGTTATGAACAATGAAGGAGCAAACGGTTTTGACATGGCTCACTGAAGGGTGTGATGGAAATAGTTTGCAGAAGATGTTCATGCAGGTTGTAGAATAAAGACAGATATATATTTATATACGTAAGGGTGTTAACAGTGGTGAAATTGGTATAATCAGTTGTGAAGTGGGTTTGGCCCAGAGGGGACTAGTCTCTTCTCTGCACCAAATCTTGGGTCAAAATCTTGGGAGGGTGGAATTGTTTCAATTAATCTTTGGTGGATTTTTTGGAGTTCAGTGCACAAGGAACGTGGGTTTCTCTTGGTAAAAGAATCACAGTGGCGAAGGAGGGGGTGATGGAAATGGTTGAGGGTGTTACCTGAGGAAGTTGAAGATGATGGAACTTTGCAGCTGGCTGAAGAGAAGAGAAAGAGAAAGAAGAGGAGCAAGAGGGTCATGAACCTGGCCCATGTGGTTGAAGACAGAGAGCTCTTCATTTGTGAAACGGAGAGAAACAGGGGAGGGAGAAAAAAAAAAGTGATGCTTGTGAAGGTTATGGGAAAAAGATGGAGGGAAGTGTGATGAGGGAAATGAAGAGTATTAATGGGAAGCAAGAGACACATGAGGGTATGTAATGAGGGAGAAAAGGGTAGGGCCTCACTCAATTAATTTAGGGTTTGTGAATTTAGTCAGCAATCACATCTCATCATCAAAGGAGTCATGGAGTTTATATGTGTAGGAGTTGGGATGATGGGGCTTATGAGAGGAATGGCTACATTAATGTTGAATTCAAAGGTTTGTGATTTCCCGGGTTAGCCACACTCATAGGAAAATTCGAAGAAATAGAGAGAGCTTATTTTATGGTTCATGTTTTTAATGAATATTAAGTTCATATGGTTGTGTTGATTAGATGGTATTCGTAAACCTTAAGTATTTTCTTACTCAACAACAACAAAAAGTGCTCTACTAGAAAAATAAGAAAGGAGCTCTCTTTCCTTCCACCCATGTTATGAACAAAATCTTTCAAATTTTAGAAATTTTAAAAAATAAAAATGGTATTTTATGAAGAAAATGGCACTGAAGAATGATCCTTAAATTCTTAGAATGAGATTGTGGTGGTATTTTTTTTCTTCATTTATACTGTATAAATGATTATATACAGTATGTATTGATTATATATTTAGATGAAAACCAGTATTTAGATGTCTTGAACAAGTAAGATTGAACATTTATCAACCATGCTCATAAACTATATATTTCAGTTTAAATTAATGTTATATAAATTTGTTTGAGTTTAATTTAACTTATAAATCTGTTTATAGGGTAAAAATTGACATTTATATTACATTTTAATAGGAATCCCCAATATAACTAAAAAGTTTTAGTTCCCATGTACGAAGCTAAGATAACATATTGTGCATACACACTATAAGTTACTTACACATTGAAGTAACTTATTGTATGTACAATATCTTAAATAATGTTTAACTATATATAATAAAAAATATTTAATAAGTCACTTTATTAATATAATAAACATAAATAAATATACAAATTTAAATATTTTATTATTATCATACAAAAATATATACATAAATACAATTTTCTCTTTAATACATATTTCATATTTCTATTTTATCCTCAATTATATTTAAAATTTATGAAAAAAAAATAAAAATTTTAAATGCTAATAATAAAAACACACTATAAGTTACTTACACATTTTAAAAAACACAATATATTATAAATCCTCTAATATTTTTATATAACTACAATTTTTATATATATTTTTTTAAATATAGAAACCCAAAGTGCATCTTTTATACTAGTATTAATAAAGAGAGTTGTTAAATAGTTTTTTTTTTTTAAAAAAGGGTTATCAAAATATGTTTTTCCTATGTGATCATAGTTAGGGAAAATGGAAACTCGAAGAGGTAGGGAACAAATTGCATGGGTGTGTTGGAGCCATAAGTGCACATAAAATGAAGGATGATTTTTTTTTTATATTTTTTTTTAGTTTTGCCATATCCAATCCATTGGATGAGTATCCCATGAATGAGTATGCCATGAAAAGGGTGAAAATGTTCAATGTATGAGATGCAATGATATATACCATGCAACAAATATTTGAATATTGAAAACCTAATAAGTCAATAACTAATGAGTCATTAGTAATGACAAAGAAAATGTTCCTAAAACATGTTGAAATATTACTTTTAAAGGAAGTGAATAATAAATGAGAGTTAGAGAAGGGTTTTTTCTGAGTACTCAAAATAAAATCAAATTTGATAAAATCTTATTCCCAAAACGCCAAAACACAAAATTTTAGAAAACATTCACGCTGGTCATGACATATAGGACTAGAGAGAAAATCAACTTATAGCAAATTTGATAAATTTATATTCGATGTTAAGACTTAAAATGCATTTATAAAGGATAACATTGTTTATGATCAAATTTAGAGGAAATTAATTTAGTGGTTTCTCGTGAAAACATGGTTGACATAAGATGATTCCTCAAAATTGTGAAAATTATCAACAAACTTTAATGAATAGCAAATTTATGTGAATTAAAAAATGTATTCTTTTTTGACATCATGTAAAATTTGTATATACATTTTAGATTTTCCTCTTCACATAATTATAATGAACGTGGTTCATTTTTAATACTGATTTAACCTATTATCAAATATATTGTGGATTATTTGCCATGTGATTCACATTGTTTTCAAAATTATCAAAATTTTGTGATACATAAAGTTCTATAAATTGAGCACATGCTCAACGTTTTTGGTTACTTAGCTTACTCTCTTCTTTCTCATGCAACATCATCACGCATTAGTGTAAATTTTTCCAATTATGTTACCACTTTGACGTGAGACAACAAAAGATACAATATAAAAATGTACGATGACCTTTTTGTAAATATTTTAAATTTATTGTCAGACTCCATGGATCTGACTTAAACATCCACATTTATTCCAGATGATGTAAGTGTCCAACATAACTGTGTATGTTTACATTGGATCCCAAGGCGTCCGACATCTGTTTAAAATCGGGCATAATGCTTATTCTTCCTTGTATTTTCGATGCACACTTTCTCTTTGTTTTATCTTTTTTTTACAGCAGATTGAGTCATTGTGGTCTTGTTGGTAGCCATCTTGGTGTTGTGGTTTTGCTCATGTGTCTTGTTTGTGGAAGTGGATGTTTCTGTCCAATTGCATTGGAGCATTTGTGGGTCAAAATATATTATTAAGAGATGTGCTCTATATCTCTATTTAATTATTGAAATTGAAGTCATAGTTGTTTTTGGAAATCTCTATCATGACAATGCATGAATGTCTCAATTGAATTTGTTTGATATTGTACAATTAATTTGAAATTTAAAATATTGAAATTATTTTTTTGTGTAACAATGAATATTATAAGATGTTTAAGATTGAAATTTAGACTTTAAGAGTTGTAAATTATGGGGATTAATTATTTATTTTAATCTTTGGACTAACTAAATTATTTAGTCTTTAGTTTGTTTAAAATTTTAGGGAGTAAATTATAGGAAATTTATAAAATGCCTTATAGGGAAATCATAGGGTAAATTTTAGTTTAGATCGATCATAAGAGTAAGATATATTGTAGTAAGTTTGGTTGATGTACTTTGTTTTTGTAGTAGTAATTTTACTTAAAATAAATATTGCATTGATGCACAGATTGAGCGAACCTTAATTCTCATTATAAAAATAGTTAAACATAATCATTTGCATTAAATCTTGAATATTTTTCATAAATTGTTAATACATACACATATAATTCTAAACATAAATTTGGTGAAATTTTGGTTCAAACCATTTGTTGTTTTGTAGAGACATACTTGATTGTGATGCTTTGTTACTACTTTTATTTCATATACTTCAGAAACTGATGTGAATATTAAGAAAATTATATAAAAGTTAACATTATAGGCTTTTCTTGAATGGATAGAGTCTCACCTTCAATTACAATAGTGAGAATCACATTCAATGGTTGATAATAATGGAGTTTGTAACCTATGTAGTTGTGGTTCAGAGTTGGATGAATGCACGTTGCATTAGTGCTAGAGTATGAAAATGGAGTTGATGAGCTCTTACAATTTGTTCACTAGGACGAGTCTCTAAATAATAATGAGATTATGTCTTTCTCATCAAGGACACTTTTGTCGTTATAGACAACAAAGTGGATGACATGCATGCTAAGCAAAGTGATCATGATAAAGAGATATGGGAAAACATATCCCCCTATTTGACTAATAATTTATTATCGTGTTTTTATTATTATAATGTATTTATTTATTTGGTGAAATGAATTAATGACATTGTTTTTGGATTAAGGTGGATTTGAGATCTAATAGTGGAATGAGCAGACTAGGTAGATTTTTCATCTGATGGCCTCAAGTGACTATGAGATGGATACTAAGGAGAGGACACATATTGACATATATTAATCATCATTCTGAAAAGGTATTGGCCTCAAATGCTGATAAATTTAGGAGGTACTAGGATTTATAACTCAACACCATGTTTCTATTACGATTCCATCATGGATGGTATTGAAGACATAAAGAAGAATCTCATGTGGCTAAATATTTAGGTATTTGAATACACTTCAAAACTGCATAAGTTAATTTTTGTATTAACCTAGTTAATAAATTGATTGACATTTATGTTATTTTTACATTAAAATTTTGACATTCCCAACACTATGGTGGTGAGGAAAAAGGTTTTATCTATCATTACCACCAAATGGAGGGACTTTAAGACTTTATTACCACAAGAGTATGTGTTTAAAAATTTTAAAGATGAGAGTCCTTGGTTAGAATACCAAGTCAGTGACGAGGAATGGATGTTGCTTCGTGATAGTTGATTAGAATCCTCTTGGTAAGTTAGTTGTTGACAATTCTTGTAATTACACAAATATGTACTTGTAACTTTTTTATAGTCTCATTTTCTTATCTGCATTGAAGGATAGCTGCCTAAGAACAACATAACATGAATGATGCATCCCATGTACTATCGTGGAGGGGGATATGCATTGCTCGACTAGAGGCAACAAAACTTGAGTTTGTTGACCTTGTATCTCCATCTCCTCACTATAAGATATGAAAGGCAACTCACAAAATCATATGGGTAAATGACTTCTCTGTCTACATAGATGATTGCTAATAAAATTATAAGTATAAATATACCTACTACCATTCTCATTTCCCCTAACATTCTTAAGTCAAATAATTAGGGTTATACTTAATTATTGTTGGCATATCACATGATTCTTTAGTTGAGCAAGTCATGCATCGCTCATTTATTCCCCGTGGTCAAAATGGTATATTGAAAATAACCATAGGAAGACCATAGCACTCAGGACGTGTGCACGATATTGGTGGTGCTTGGGGTACCTATGATTACTTTGGTCCACCTCCATGGGGTATGGATGACAACTTTTGCAGTCAAGACGCCTTGCATAAGATGAAGATGCATTTTGAAGAAACACTAAATCAAATTCAATAGTCTTTGTAGCAAAATTTTGATGAAAATTTAGAATCTCTTACTTGTTCTCAATAATAGACTTAAGAAACACCTTATATAATTCTTCAAGATACTAAACTTTTGCCTAATGAAATATAGGATCAACCTTCGCCAAATTCCAAAGAAAACATGTTAATTGAATCCATTGCTTAATATTATTTTCTTCAATTAAGAAGGGGGAAATTGGAATTGAAATAAGAAATGTAAAAATACAATACAATGAAGTCTAGACATAAAATTATAAACATGCAAAATGTAACTACAATAGAGCGTCTAACATGCGATCGTGAATCATGTTGTCTAATGCAATTTATGCATAATGAATTATGTAAAAAATTTGTAAACAATCAAGTTGGACAATCTATTATGCAATTGCTTCTAATGGAAAAGTGAAGATGAACAATAACATAAATTGAAGAAAAACGTAAATGACAGAAAATGTAAATTGTTTGAAAGGTAAAGTGTTGGAAATATAAATTAGTTGAAATGTAAAGTGCACAAAAAGTTCATTACTTTTTACGTCATTAGCATGACGCCTTTTCAGTTCTAGGGAGATATACGAGTAGGACTCTCCCTATTTGTTATCTTGAAGCAAGTCCCTTGAGGTTGTGGTTGATGATGATTGTTCCAAAGATGTAAGATCAAAACCTCATTGTGTATCTATAGTTTAACATTTCCTTTATCCATATCTATGATCATTCTTGTTATTTTTAAGAAAGGTCTCTTTAAGATCAAAGAGACTTCTTTTCATTTTTATATATCCACGACCACAAAGTATGTAGAGAATGTAAATTTATCAACTTTAACTACCATCTCTTCAATGATTCCCATTGGTATTTCAAAAACTTCACTCATTCTACTATTTCTCTATCTTTATTTTAAAAAGAAATTGTATTATATATAAACACAAATTCTGGTCTATTTTTCATACTTGCAATGTGAAGCACTAGTTGGTATTTTATTCTTACATTAATTTTTTTTCTTTTACATTAATTCGTGATTGGATGAACTTGTCAGTTACATTTTTCCTTTTTTTTCTTTTTAGGCATAACCAAATTTATAATGGAAGGCCAAAGAATGTCCACTTTTAGCAGATGATCATGACCACTAGATTGAATTACGATATTTGTTCTATTGACAGTTTGGACTATGGTGATCTTTAGGGTATGGATAAATTGAAAAGGGTAACAAGTATAGGTAAATTTCAGATTTTCTTTGATTACACACTTTGTTGGTTTCTTGATGATTTTTTAACTTTTTCTTCTTGTAGTGTGATTGGAGTAGTTTTGGGTCATTCTACTATTCGTCGTCATTCTACTAGATCCAAATGATATGTTAATATAGGTGACACATCTACAGAGGAAATACTTCAAGATAAAAGCACTAGCTCTTCTAAAGATAAGGGAAAAACTATACTAAAGTCTGTGCAAGAGGAGTCAAGATAAACTCAAACTAGGAAGTTACTCGTAGAAGAGTGGCTCTTGATAAAAATGATGAAGCAAAGCATGTAAACGACGACTCTACTTTTGAGGTATACTAATGGAAACTGCTTTAGAAATCAGTTATGCATTAGAACTCAAATAATTTCTGGTAGTTATGTATTTTTGTTTATGATACAACTAGTGTATTGGTGTATTTGTATGTTATTGGAGACTTATCTTGGGTGAAGGCCTTTGGTTTGTACCATTTCTTCCATTTAAACTAACTTTTATATCTTCAACTAACTTAAACAATATAATTGCTTAAAAATTATATTTTATCAAAAAATAATCCTAGCCGTGGAGTTTATGAAACCAAATTTCTTTATCATTGATTAAAATTGTATTAGAAATTATATTGAGATACATTAATAATATATTTAATAAAAGAAAGGTTACTTTCAATCTTTAATTAAGGTCATGAAGATGTTGCATAATAACATACCCAACTTTATGTAAATGCAGTGGTCAATAAGAATCAAACCTAAATCTTTATGTTTGTTATTCTAATACCTTCTAGGATCTTAATGAATAAGATGAATGAATTAGTAAGTAATATGTACTTCTTATATTAATATAATTATTTGATATTAATACGAAATCGTGTTAATCACAAATTACACACATTTTTTACATTAATAATTCAATGTTTATGTTTTCTTTATGAAAAAATTATACCTTTATAGTATTACGAAACATTGAAAATTAAATACAGAAAAGTTGAAGGACAGTAGTGTATTAGTGTTTGGTGATAGAAGAAGAACAAAGGGTCTGAGAAAATTGTTGGACTATTTTGATTCAATATTTTTTTCATTTTATCACCTACTTGTTTATATATGCACCTCCTAGAAGTAACGAGAGTTTTCAAACCGTCGGCAATAACGGGAGTTTTCAAATCGCTGGGAATAACGGGAGTTCAAATCGTCGAAAATAACAGTGGTTTCAAGACCGTCGGAAAGTGATTATTTTTCAGGAATTCAGAGAAACCACCAGTAATCAATTAGTGATGCTAGATCTTCCAGAAAAAAGCAAACCGCGAGTAACACACTTAATGGGGTTTAAAACCGTCGGAATCCCCAAAATACAGTCCCCGTTAAAAATAATTTTTTTAGTGTGTTAATCTAGTTAAAATGTGAAGTTTTATACTACTAAAAGTTTAGTATGAATTTTATAAAAAAAAAAATAAAGAAATTTATCTTACTTTTTTCTCCTAATCTAAACTCCTACTCTCTCTCCTCTTTTTTTCTTTTCTTTTTCTTCTTCTTCTTTTGGTCTCTTACTTTTCTTTATTCCATCCAAATAAAAACTAAAAGAATTATTTTTTTGTCATAAGTATGTTGGACCTTTAACTTATGAGTATAGTAAGGCCATTTATTACCTAAAAGCAAAGCAGCATACGTTTATTCTTATTTTTAGAAAAAGAGTAATGTTTTACTACTATGGATGGAGAAACGTTTAACAAGAATAAAAGAGTCACATAATACCCTTGGTTTGTCTTGAGAAAGTATTTTTATTTATACAAGAGGATACATTATGCATTTGATAATTTCTTTTACTGTCATCTTCTAAGTGGATAAATTTATCTTTTAATAAATAAAAATAATAATTTATTTATTCATTGAATAAAACAAATAACTGAATAATTTTTCTTTATTTCAAAATAACTAAATAACTTTTTTTTTAAAATAACAACTATTTAATCTTTTTAATACTATTTTTACAAAATCATATATATATATATATATATTATTCATCCATACCATCATATACATCCATTATATAAAGTAGATATGTCATTTGGTAACTTTTGTTTTTGGTGTGATTGAGCAATTTTATCATTTAATAAATAAAAAATAATTTACTTATTTAATAAAATAATTAATTAAATAGTTTCTCTTTATTTCGAAATAGCTAAATAATTTATCTTTTTAAAAAT
>Ga0123341_1001563_pt1 | contig 17524 bp, 6 predicted proteins | sample Turbeapinknodule_FD_89959 | JGI IMG/M metagenome (GOLD analysis project Ga0123341, IMG submission 89959) | Root nodule microbial communities of legume samples collected from Mexico - Turtle bean Mexico pink nodule | ecosystem: Host-associated > Plants > Roots > Nodule | place: Mexico: Nepantla...
AAAACAGTTCTAGAATAAAAAAAAAAACATTTCCCAAATTTTTTTCAGAAAATAAATTTATTTGAAAATTTTAAATTTGGAATGTATTTTGATTCATGCCTCTATCTTATTTAAAAACTAAAATAAAAATTGTCATTTGAAATAAGACATCTGATGCAGCAGGTTCAAAAAGATAGGGTGCAGGAAGCATGCACAACAAAATTATCCCGTGAAATTGTGTTGGAGGTGCAGTGAGAAAAACTCAGGTGCAGGAAGCAATAACATTAAAAACTCCTGAAACTGGACCGTGCTCCGTCCAAGTAACATATTATAGGCCTCAACTACCAGCCCATATTATCTCTTCTTTTTGTTGAAAATTGATGGAGGAGAAATAACGGCTAAGTAAATAGAAATGTCAAAGGCAATTACTTCCTGCACCCAATCAATTGCTTCCTGCCCCCTTTTTAAAACCCCATTTTGTCCTTGTCTTCTTTAACATTTGCAGTTGAAGCTTCTGGACACCCATGTCCGTAGAAGGAAAATGGCTTAGATTATCCAGAATAGGGTTTTGCATTTTGGATGTACATATTTGCTATTCCAAATGTACATATCTGTTATTTCGGATGTACATATATGAAAGAGTTAAATGTGTTCTGGATATGGGGATGCGGAAGTATATACACAACCTTCCGGACGAAGCCATTCGCAGCATATAAATCACTTCCAGATAAGAAAATCTGGAAGTCAAAAATCACTTTCGCATAAAAGTATCCGGAACGCACAGGACATGTTAAAACTCAACTTGTCTTCTCTGGTGGCTTTGTTCTCTGTCGCTGTCGAACTCCCTGACAAACGATGCCTCAGTGACCACAACAATGGACGTTCTTCGCTCCTAGGTTCGTGTTCGTTGAAGGGCTCGTTCAAGTGAAGTTTTCACTACATTAGACGAGAAATGTAAACGGGAGAATGGGAAAACGACGGTGGTTGTTGAATTGTGTGCGAAAACGAAAACGAAAGAGCCAGTGGCGACTGCATATTGCCTGCAAAAATGAAGGGGTTGGGTGTTGTGATTAGGTACAAAATTCACTTAATCTAATTTCAATTTCATTAATTAATTAAAGATTTTTTAATATTTTGGTTGGATGTCAATCTAGATTGATTGGGGTGCAGGAAGAATCAGTCAATGTGAAAATGAATAAAATCAATTCAATAAAATGGATTAGATTGAAACCATTTCAGTATTGGACTGACTACTTGATTCTGTGAATTGGATTGACCTACCAAAATTTAAAAATAATAAAAATAAACAACTTTTAAAAAATGATAATCCATGAATTAATCACCAAATAAATAAGTAGAGTAACAACATGTGAAATGAGAGGCATGATTTCCTTCTATTCAAGTCACACTAAGTATTTCAATCATGTTCTGTTCTATCTAACTCCATGAATTTAGTGTTGTATATTTTGTTATATTTCAAAAAAAACAATTTAAGCCTAATCACTCCTAACCTAAGTAATTTAATGTAAGTTTTTTTTCTATCATTATACCTTAATCTTTTTTTTTAGGGTTTCATAGGTACTATAAAAATTGTCCCATGACCCTGTGGATGCTAAAGTTTGGCAAGCAATATTCCAAGTCAACTTGGTACATAGTAAGAAGTTTTGAAGAGAGAGTAGGTATGCCTAATCTCTAAGAAAACAAAATGGTGCAGTTAACAAAAGTTGGTATTAAACCACTCCTATATATTCAGAGATTACCACTATAAAATGGACTTTACAGCAAAAATGCACCAAAGCAATGAAAAATGAATGCAACAGCAAAGAAAAAACATGTTAGGGAACCACCTTCAGTTCCTTTCATATGGGAAGTGAAGCCAGGAATTCCTAAGAAAGATTGGAAGGCAGAGGCAGAAGTCTCTTCACTTGGCCACTTCCCTCAAACTCCTCTCAAGCTAATTGCCTCAGTTCCATTTGTTTGGGAAGAAAAACCAGGAAAACCCCTTCCCAATTTCTCAGATGTATCAGTTGATCATGTGCTTTTAAAACCCGAGAAAACACTCATTCATATAGCATCATCTTCAGGTTTTTCTGTTGCATGCAACTTTGGCCATGATGACAAAGACAAAGGAAGCTGCAGTTATGACAGTGAAAGCATAACTAGCTTAGACCTTGAAGCTTTTACATTTGATGCAGACGAGTCATTTGGTTCGGTTCCCTCACTACTTGCAAATTGTCTTGTACCATCAGCAAAAGTTTCCAGTGCCATTCCACTGGCAGAAACCCCCTCCTCTCCAGCTTCCTCAGAGACAGATAGCAGCATAAGCAGCTATGCAACTGGCAGGTCAAGTCCAATTGGTGCTACTTTCCTTGAGAGCCTGTTTCCTCTGTATGCACCTCAGTCTGGCTTCCTTGAAAGGGATGAGAACTTGCAAAAAGAAACTTCAAGTACACATGAAGTAGGAGCCAAAGATTTTGATCATGTAGATATTGCCAGTGACATGATAAGGAGGCCACCAACACTCGGAGAGCTAATTATGATGAGTCGGAGAAGAAGCTGCAGAAGGAAAGCAGTGCAAATGAAAAAATGGGATCTGCCAAAGGTAATAACATAACATTTGGGACAATTTTTAACATCTATAATGAAATGATTAAATAGTATATGGCATTTGTAAACTTTTATAATAACATAGAAATTATACTTTATAATGCATGTGTAGATTTGATTTTCTCTTTCAAATGAGGATAAATTGTCACATGCATGGTAATGATATTGAACAGAAGTTTAAGTGAAGCTGTCTTCTTTGCATGTCAATATTGTGCAGAAAATCACAAGACAGCAAGCTTTTGGATGTTTCTCGATTGTAACCAATAGCAAAATGATTGAGGGGCTGCTGAAGAGAAAGTACTTCCCCAGACATAAACTGATATAGACAGAATCAATTCTGTAGAAGGAAATATCAAGAAGAGAAGTACCAAAAACACTGCTCCATAAAAAAATGCCTATCTGCAAATTGATTTTAAATCACCCTCTTTTAATTTACTATGTCAAGTTTCTTGCAATTTATGGGTCTATTTGTTAAGAATGTGGAAAGTGGATTGTGAAAGATTATAGTTTTTCACTGTAATATATACTCACTGGTCTTTTTCAAAAAGATAGCCACTGTGATACTTACTATTATGGCTGTGTGTACATTCTTCTTCAACAAATTAGTTTTTGTGTCATCAAATTGATAATCTCTCCAAATTAAGGCTTACATTTAAAAATAACTCAGGTGTCTCAATAAAGGTAGTTAAAAAAACTGCACAAGTTAGAGAGATGAAATTCTAATTTCAATTAGAAAACGGTATAAGAACACTTAAAGAATTGTTGTAGACTGTATCCCATAATTTTGAAAATGGCCCAATAACAACGCTAGTTAATTTACATGAAAATAATTAAGTTTCAAAAGCAAAGTCCACAACATTTCTCTTGGTACTTCAATAAAAACTAGAGAAATGCTGTAGAAAATTTATGAGGGCACACTAATTTTTTTTATTGGTGTAAGCAGTTGACAGTAGAGAGGGAATTCTTTTTCTTAAAAAATAGAGAAAGTGTAGAAAATTGATGAATGGTATAAAAGTTTAAGAAAAAAGGAAGGAAAAGTAAAATTATAGCATGTTCATCTATTTGTATACCCAACTTGGATGTAAAGTTGTCACTTTACTCACATTTCCAAATAAAATTTCCAATATTCTTTCTATCTGACGATTTAGATATCTATTTCAAACACTAGTTCCATTTGTATATCATGAAATATCACTTACAAATTTAAAAATGTCTTTCATTATATATTTAATAATAATATAATTTATGTTTTAAAATATTTATTGTTATAAATTATACTGTAATGAATATGTTTATCTTAGACCACAGCCTTATTAAAATTAAAATACTTAACAATGAAAGTTAAGTGATGAAAAGAAGTAGCTTTTTAACGGAGACGTTAGCTGTAAATATACAGTAAAATGTCTCATTCTTCTTCTTCAGGCATTAATTGTGTGCATGCAGAGTGAATTTATGGGAGACATTGGTACGCGTAACTATACATTGTTCATTGCTCACCACTAATTTATGAGCAGTAATAATTTTGCTGTCTTAAAAGCGTTGTGTATCGCAAAGGACAAGAGGGCTGAGACAACCTTCTGCTCTAAGGCTGTAACATCGAATACAGGGTCTTCTGCCTCTAATTTATTTTATTTTAAGTACAAAATTATAATGGTTATGTGAAATTTAAAACTTCACCATTCAATTAAGAGGAGTCATGTGCAGTGCAAGCTGTTAAACAAATGTACTGTTCTTTTCAGTTAAAGGTTTATTTTATGGTCAGAAGAACTATTTATAATATAGCCAAAACCATTTTGGGAAATCAAAAAGCCTAACAAATAAAACGAGCAACATAATTTGATATCCATTTGACAGATAATAATATACGAAAACAAGTGCTTCTAAGAAGATATACAGTAGTAGAAACTTGCATATGCTCTATAATAGTTAAGTGTTTTATCCCCCTATCGATATGATCCTCCATCTATTTGCTAAATGTAAACGATTATATCTAATCACAAAAAGAAACTGGTTTTACCCAGTCTGAATGCATGGAAATTGAGACGTGAATCCTGCAGCAGGTACATATGTAGAAACTAGGAATAGGGATCAAGTGCTCTTCGATATAACATCCCCAAAGCGAACAAACCATTGACCATTGGTTGAGTTATCTTCTTGGTGAGGTTGTTGTCCTTCCACTTTTCGAGGTTGTCCCTTCTCGATCACAAAATGCGCATAGTCAAACTTCTTTGCAGGTGGAGCAAGGATCTTACTTGGAGGTGAAGGAAGTAGTGATACCAGAACCCTGGCTACTTCATGCATGGTAGGCCTCTCAGAAGGGTTCTTTTTCGTGCAAAGCAAAGCAAGCTGAAAGGTCTTCTTAACATGAGCTAGATCAATGCAGGTTATAGACACCTCTGCATCCACAGCCTCCATTACAGTGTTGTTATCTGCCTTGGCCAATATCTGAATTCATGCAAAAATCAGTCCAAAAATCGAAATAAATGAGCTAAAAACTTAAATATATTAGCATTGCTCTGGTAAATGGCCCTCCCAAAATGAAAAAACTGTTACACCTTTTGTATTTTTGTTAACCCCTACAATACACTAAACAAATGGTTTTCTATATAACAAGGACGACTAATATAAAGCAAAAACAGATTTATAGCATGCAAATAGTAATACACGTACCAATTGATGCAAATTAGACTCATTGTCCACTGCCTTTTTTCCAGTTAGTAGCTCCAAAAGAACTATGCCAAAGCTATACACATCCGATTTTTCATTCAGCCTAGATGTTCGGGCATACTCAGGGTCAATATAGCCGATAGTTCCAAGGACATAAGTCGATGCATGAGTTCTTGCGGTCGAGATGGATTTTGCAGTACCAAAATCAGAAAGATGAGCCTCGAAGTTCTCATCCAGCAAAATATTCGAAGATTTTATGTCCCTATGAACTATTCTTGGGTTGCAGTCATGATGGAGATAAGCAAGTCCTTCGGCTGCTCCAACAGCAATCCTCAGACGTGTTTCCCAATCAAGTTTTACCTTCGAGGGACCTGCACCAGATGAAACATCTTAAGTACCAAAGCCAAAACAGAATCGCAGCAATCTAAAAATACAACATGAAAGTTGACAATATGCAGAGTTGACAATCCTAGCAAGTGAAGCAACATTACCATGTAGAAGATCCCACAATGAGCCATTCGCCATATAGTCATAGAAAAGAAGATTTCCATCGGGAGTAAGTGCATATCCATGCAAGGTGACAAGGTTTCTATGTCTAATGCTACCAACTGTCTCAAGTTCGGTCTCAAACTCCCTTAAATTGTGTGGTTGTTGGTTATAGAGTCGCTTAATTGCAATTGGTCGGGAATTCTTCAAAACACATTTGTATACAGTACTAGAGGCACCATAACCTATGATATACTTCTCATTGAGATTCTCAGTGCTTCTCATTATATCATCCAAGGTGTGGATAGCCATATCCATGTGAAGAATAACTAGTCTTGGAGGACCTGAAATGAGGCAAGTTCAACACAACAAAAATAAGGAACATTTAAGGCAGCAGTAAACTGATATAACGAGAAAATGCTAGATCCTTTTAACATGCCTTGCCCAGTTCTGCTAGATCCTTTCATCAATTGCTTAGATTGGCTGGATCTATAGAAGGCTACAATGACCATGGCTAACAATATCATAATTCCAAGCGTGAGACATACTACAGCAACTCTGGAGAAAATCTCTGAAAAAAATGTACAGAATTGACCTCAGTATATTATAGTAATTCATTTACAAAAATGCCTTTTAATAGGGAATAGGCATTAGACCTCTTGATTTCGGAATGTAGGGACGACATATTGATCCCAACCAATCTCCACATAATAATGAATTTCCAAAGAAGCTGCCAAAGGTTACATTACATGTTATTCATACATAAAAGATCAGCATCAATTGAAACTAATAGGCTTCTCTACAATACCTGTCAGCTGAAAACCTTGAAAAGTTCTTCATTGAAGGAATTACTCCAGAAAGATTATTATAGGACAAATTTCTAAAATAAAAAAAATAAAAAACATAAGAACAGAAAACAGTCCAAAGATGGCAAAAATGGGACGTAGGGGGAACACAATTAAGGCACAAAGCTGGCTGTAAGGGATACTCACAATAGTGTAAGACTAAAACAATTGGTCAGCTGATCAGGAATCTTCCCACGCAGATCATTGTTGTTCATAATCCTACAATATAATTTAAGTAAAAATAAGTTGATGCTATTATCCCCCAATGGATCAACACAATACATAAAGCATAAAATACTTCAGAAGTTATGCATACAAAGACATAAGGTTCTGCAGCTGTCCAATTTCCGGAGGAATGCTACCAGAGAGATTGTTGAATGACATGTCACTAGAAGCAGAATAAATTATGTTAATAAATTAATTACTGTTAAAATCTTAACAAGACATTGGAGTTTACACTTCCACAGAAGAATATAAAACTCACAGAATTTGAATGCTTCTGAGATTCCCAAATTCAGCTGGCAAGGAACCTCCAAGGTGGTTGTGACTCAAGTTGCTGCATTTATGACGTGAAAATATTATTCAGGAAAGCAATAATAGAAAACCAAAAAAAAAAATGATCACATGGTTCATTACGATATCTTTCTTACAGGGTCAAGAGATGTTCCAGATAACCAACAGATGCTGGAACATGTCCTGAAAAATTATTGCTAGATAGATCCCTGAAACAAGGTATAAAATAAATAAAGGTAATATCCCCACACATCATCAGGTTAGATATGGTTTTTCTGAGGAAACTTACAATGTATCTAGATTAATAATATGCCCCAACTCGACGGGTATATTCCCCTTGAAGTTGTTCGCAGAGAGGTTTCTGGACAAGACAATTTTTACTGTTAAATTACTAAAAATAAGAAATCTGGTATGAATACAATGAAACAAGTTTCAGATAACATACAAGTATGTCAAGCTATCAAGGTTGCGGAAGCTCAATGGAATGGAACCATCTAACTGATTACCATGCACATTACTGAAACGAATCATTGAAAAATCATGCAAGGTATTGAAAACATCATGATATTCTAAACAGCTCAGCAGAACTAGCGGGTAGCAATGAGAAATCTTACAACTGGTTTAAGGCTGTGCAGGAGCTTATGTTATGTGGAATAGTTCCATCAAAATGATTATTGGCAAGATTCCTGAAAATAGTAAATGAAGCTACTTTACACAAGACACTGCAACAATTATTGACAGTGTAACTGACTGACTATAACTTACAATTCAAAAAGATGTTCCAGCTTCCCAAACTCATTTGGAATTTTACCAATTAGGTGGTTGTCATTCAATTGCCTGGAGAAAACATAATCCGTAAGTACATTCACAAAAAACCTAGAGTTTTGGTACAAATAATACAAGTCAACTCACAAGTAGCTCAGTTTGGACATATTGCCGAGTTCAGGAGGTATCGGGCCAGTAAGCATGTTTCCATGAAGGTACCTGATCAATTAAATTTCTCAAGACCAAAACTAGCATAGTAGAAGTTTAAGTCAATGGATAGTTACACTCACAGCTTTCCAGTGAAGGTCAGATTCCCAAGTATTGGGGGAATTGATCCCACTAACTCATTCTCACTCAAATCCCTACAACAATGTCACGTTACAATGCAGAAGACATGTTTAATAACAAATCTACAAATACAAAAGGAATTGCGGTACTCAAACCGCCAAATTATTAATATAATCTTCAAATTTAGAATAATGACAAAGTATACTTACAATATTGCAAGGGCTTGCATCAAACCAATCACTTCTGGAATCTTCCCAGTTAATCTATTTCCTTGAAGTGACCTGGGCCCAAATCACAGTGATACTTGATTATATACAAATCACCATTCTCGAATAAAATAACTAGTGTTTGTCGATTCACAGTACTGAATAAAACAATAACCTCAGTTAAAATACTCACAAAGTAGCAACTTGCAGAAACCCAATATTATATGGAATCTCTCCAGTAAACTGATTATATGATATGTCACTGAAATTCAATGGAAAAAATAGGGTGGTGGCAACGATGAGATAGTTATCGAAAATCAAATATAAAACATACCAAACAATAGTTACTTGGCTTACAAGATTTCAAAACTAGTACAGTTCCCTATGCTGTCAGGTATAGTACCAGTCAAATTATTGCCTCTCACGTCACTGAGAAATCGTAGAAAACAACATAAGAAAAAAGTAAAAACATATGTAAGGTTACAAAAATGATCCAATGTGAAGCTTCATCATGCTTAGGTTGGATTACTCACAAATACCACAATCCAGTTAATTGACATATATCAGGGGACAGACCACCACTCAACATGTTCCCTCGTAATCCGCTGCATTAATGAACAATCCCAATAAAAAACTCTCCTTGTTAAAGAACTATTAAGATACAGGCAGACGTAAAAGTAAAATACACAACAAAAAACATAAAACCCACAGGTACTGCAAGACTTCATTCCAATAGAGTAATCTTGGGATCTCTCCAGTGAGCCTATTTCGAGCAAGATCACTGCAAACATAACAGGACAGTAATCGCACTTACTTAGAGACAGCTAAAGCAACAGATCGTAAAACACTCAAGTAACAAAAACTTCTGTTATTTCCTCTTTTTATTACAATGGATGAGTGTCATTTTAAAAAAATACCAACACGGTATAATTTAGTATTGAGTTTGAGAAGAGGAGCAGAACTTACAGAGTCTTCAGATTTGGAATTTGGGTTAGAGTTGAAGGGATAGGACCAGTTATCTGATTACTCTTTAAATTTCTGCATTCAACAATTCAACTTAAGTCTCGTACAATTAAAGCCGAACAAAATTATAAATGTCAAGTCTGCTTTCAAACTTACAAAAACTCAAGTTGCTTTAGCTTTGACAGGGAGAAAGGTATATCACCATAAAGCTGATTATCAGACAAATCCCTTCAATTAAAAGAAAAAAAATGTAATAAGCAATTATATCTAAAAATATTTCCCAGAAAAACAGGATCAACATGGAAGTAGGTAATAAGAGAAGCAAAAAGCCTACAAATGAAAAAGTGCTGCACAGTTTCCAATTTCATCTGGGATTTGCCCCGTTAATTTATTCCCTTGCAAGTCTCTGGTTGCAAAACATGCAGATATCTCAGAAGCAAATCATATGTCAAACTAAACAAATACATGCATTTCAGATGAGAATGGTAAACATACATTGACTGCAAGTTTCTCAAGTCACCAATGGCTGGGGATATCTCCCCACCGAGGTTCAAGCTGGAAAGGTTCCTAGAAGAAGAGAACAAAGCACTTTAAATCAACACAAAGAGTTAATTAACGCAAAAGGTTGTCAATGAGAAAAGATTAATACAAACCAAACAAATAATCACAGAAGGATAATAAGCTCACAGAGAAACCACAGAAAGGCTGCCATTATCGCAGGAAACTCCACGCCAAGAGCAAAAGTCGTCATTGTGAACGTCATCCCAGTCAAGAAGCACGTCTGGCATATTGCTAAAAGTAGCCTTCATCGCCATTAATGCCTGTCCTGCGCATTTTCAAAGCCCTTCAACACTCAAGCATTTCCAGAGCTCAGTACCGTACAAATCTATCAATTATCAATGCCATAGTACATAGTGTTCCATCGTCTACGATTAGCAATTATATGGAAGACGACTAAAAATCGCATACAAAATACTTCTAAAAAATTCAATTAATTCACCTACGACAAATAATTGCAATCATCAAACCACGGCAATGTGGTAAAACATTGTTGAGAAAATAACAAAAAAAAATACATCGGACGGATAGTTCTTTTTTAAAAGTGTGTATCCAATCTCTTAGTAAAGAGCAAGCAAGTTCCGACATTGAATATACCCATTTCATATTCAAGAAATTATTTAATGGATTAACACGAGTTAGAGTGAACCAGTGAAAGAAGTCCATTTTTATCCCTGTAATCTGGCTTTCATAAATTTCAATACTATAATGTAACAGTTGTAATTGTAACAAAATAAAAAATCTACAAAAGCACTCAAATGCAGAAAGGCATCTAAATAAAAAAATAGTATGCAAATACCCTGAAACTGTAGAACAACGGTCCAAGTGCCAAACCCAAAGTAAACAAAGTTGCATACAGATTAAAATATTGCCAAAACTGTTCCAGACTAAACAATCCATTAATAACGAACTTACCCAAATAATTAAAATGATTAAAAATTAAGATTTCCTTAATCTGCATCATTACTCTTACATGGATTGCTAAACAGGTCAGCAAAAAAATCAGCATCTCATTACAGTTTCGAATCTATCCAAAAGGTCTTTTCCTTTACACTGGTATGGCTTGAAATATCCACCGGAAAAGAGAACAAAAAGGTATAAAAGGAATTGTCATACCGAATTCGGATTCTTTCATGGTTCAACATAAAAATGCAGCAACTTCAATTATGAATGAAAATCTCAAAGCACGTGAATTCTTCCTTAGAACGGAAAAGGCACTTTATTCCAGGACCCCAACCCCCTCCCCCACTAAAATAAAACACGCCCAGGAGTGTTTCACTAAATTCAGCATCGTAAATATCTAAAACCCCGACAAAGACACCTTAGAGTCGAATGTCTACAAAGAACTACACAAACGAAAGAGAAGCTTAAACTGCATTTGACTTTGCTTCAACAAGCAAAAAACAATATTCCACTGGAATGCTTCTTAAGTATATACAAAGCAACGAAGAAAATAATAAGCTTTGAGCAGCGCTCTCAAAACCAAAGCACGAAGGGGAGGAAATAGATTCACCACAACCGCAACAACTACCCACAAAACAAAAGACAAAAAAAAGACATGCAAGACAAAGATTTGACGGGTGAAGCAAACGAATAAACCAAAAAGAACTAAAGGGGTGAGTCAAAACGGCAATGCACCCACAAAACGCAAACCTTCTTCGCTGAGGGGCAAAGCAAATGGAGAAAGAAGGAAGAGCATGAGCAGAAGTGGAGACGTGAGAAGCTTCAACTTGTGGTGGCCAACATAGAACAACGGCGCCAAGCCATTACCTTCCATGGTCGCCAACCACAGCACGTAGCAGAAAAGACCAAGCAGGAGAGAATGCAGTTAATATTATAACAGTGACAAAGGTTGTTTGTTGGTGTTGTTTGGTAGAGAGAGAGTGCAGGCGTTTGGCGTGAACCGTAAAATACAGTGTTAGGAAGAGTGAGAGAGAGAATGGGAAACGGCGGTGAAGCGACGTTAGCATAGGAGACTGTCACTGTATATATGGGTGGTAGCCGCCGTCATTCGTACTCGCCGTTTCCCAGCGTATTTGACAGCTATCGCTTTCTTCTCAACTTACGCGCATTTCTTCGCGTGAGCCTTAATTTCCCTGTGTTTTCTCACTAACGAATCTGAACAATGGCCATAAGCTAAAGACAATGTAACTACGCGCTCTACGAGTCATGTGGACAGCAGCGACCGTACACATTTGGATTATGGAGCGCGTGTTCATGGAGCGTGCCAGTAAGCACTTAGAATAGAAACTAAGAATACTTTCTTTTTTTTTAGGATAAAAGTAAGAATATTTAATCCTACTTTTAGTTCTTACATGTATTTTGTACTATACCAAATTAATGTTTTTACTTATAATTATAATAATTACAATTATTATTATTATATTATATTATATTATATTAGAAAAATTATTAAAGTTTTTTCTATTTAAAATGTCTAAAAACTTTTATAGAAATTGTGAAATGACACACCATTTTTGCTGGAGAAAAATATTAGGCTAAGTGGGATGATAGTGCACAGGTTTATATTGGATTTTATAAACTCCTTCTTTAAACACTTAAAAGTTAAAATTTGGTGTGGATTGGATTTGTGAATTTATTTATTTAATTCTAAACGAGCTCATTCAAGCTAATTGGTTTGGATTGAATTTATAGATATAAAAATTATAATAAATTATTTTTAAGTTTTTTAAATCATTTTTTTCTTTAACATCTTTATAAGATATATTTTATGATTTTTCTAATAGTTGCATTATATATTAAATTGTTTTCTTTAGTTCTATCGTAAAATGTTTTCCCTACATAATAATGTCTGTTTTGATATTTGTTTATACTTTACAAGTATATTATGTGCACTTACAAACTAGTTAAAACACACTTCTCAAAACAGACTGTGAAAATAATTTTTTAAACAATTAAGCACTACCATTAATGTTTTCATGTTTTTTAATAATTAAATGCCGAGTTATGTTCAACTCATCATGAATACTGAGGTGCAGTAACTTTTTTTCTTAAAAAAAATAAGTGCAATAAAAGGCTTTGGTATAATTTATAATTATTAAATTATTAAAAAACTTATTAGATTTACAACTCCTCTAGTGATACTTTCATCCTTTATTCACCGTTACTATTTGACTTAATTATAAATTTTATTTGTGTGTAATGTCAATGCCTTACTTTTTTTTAACCATTTATATCTAATTTTTACATTTTAAAATAATAAAGTATTATCATCTAGAATTTTTTTCAATATCCAATAGAAATGTAGGAACTTTTTACGGTAACTTTAATCTATATAGATTGATAAATAATAGTATTTTAAAACATTTAAGTTGGAGAAAAAACCAAATGTTCAAAATAAATTATTTGAAGCATTTTTCTTTTCCTTGTATTAAATGTTTACATGGTTATATTTTATTAATATTCAAATTTGTATTGAATTAAAGTTTATTGTATTCTTATTAATTGTTATTTATTATATAAAATTGGTATAAAAATTTAATAATTACAAATTACGTCAACAAAATATAAATATTTATGAAAACAAATATTGAATGTAGATTAAAAGGATAAAAAAAAACTATAACAAATCATAAATAGAAATATGGTATCTTTCTTGAAAACTTATGAATGAATAAAAAAAGTGAAAGCATTGCTTTGTTTAAGTAAACAAGCATTAGGATACCCTTGGTGAATTATGATAAATATGTGTAAGATCACTTTCCAAAGGTTTTGTCCTTATTTGGTAGCAAAAATTTGGGTTTTGAAGTTATTGGAGGGTTTCTATTGCATGAAATGAAAATGAAGAAAAATAAAATGAAGGGTTTTGTCATTTTGCCAAAAAGCAATGCATTGGGCATGTCAAACTGATCTATTGATCTACAAATTCCAATCTATTGAGGAATATTAACATTGGTATCACACAACTTCATCACAGAAAAGGGAAAGAAAATAGCAACATTTTACCAAATGTATGATGTTGGAGATGTGTGTATTTCTACAACAGTGAATGGTTGGTTACAATTACAACTTGCATGTGAACCCAATCAGAATAGGGTGGTGAGAACTTATTTTCCACCAAACATACAACATGGCCACTTTTGTTGTTTTCAAGTAAAGATGAAAAGACATTCATAACTTCAAAAAAAAATTATTCAAAATTATAAAAAAAAAACAGACAACAATGTAGAATTGTTTTGATGGTGAATGGTAAAGAAACAAGACTGAACTGTGTCTGAAAGCAGATTAGGTTTGTTTGGAGAGATGAGCAATAAAATAGGTTTGCATATAGCAATGTATAAAGCTGACTTTCTGAGTCCTTTTCCTCTTAAATTATAACTGTCTTCCCTTCATTTGGTAATTATCTGTTTGCTTTCATTTCTGTTTCTTGCTTTAATGATCTGCAAAAAGCTTTTGCCTTTTTCTTTTCTTGTGTGTAAGGTAAGTAATGACACTACTTCCTCCACTTCATTGTGCCTTCCAGGGAATTACTGGTACTAACTAGGCTGTTTATTGCTAGGTTTCCTTTTTTTCATTAAAAACATAAAAAATAAGTTTTATTTTATTTTATTTAAAATTAATATTTTATTATTCAGTTTAATTAGTTTTTTATTACAAAATTTACAACATTTTAGAACGACAAATTATCAAATAAAAATATATACTATAATTTTTTTGAAGTATTTCTTATTTTATTTATAATTATAATTATTTCTTATGTTTATAACTAAATTATAAAATCTAATAGTAAAATATATAATATATATCGTAAGTAAAATATAATTAAATCGTAATATAACTTTTTAAAAAACATTTTATATATATATTTCTTAGTTATTAATTAAGTTTAAATGTATAGCAATAAGTTATTTGACTCTATTATTCATTTTCTATCCAAATATTTCAAAATAATTATTTTATAAGAAATCAAAATACATACATATACATAAACATATAAAAAAATGTACAAAATATAATAAAAAAATTAACTCTTCAGCTTATTTATGTTGAAGTAAAAAAATTAACTCTTCAGCTTGTCTATGATGAAGTTGTTCATCATTAAACACCTTCTACTTATATATAACACATTATCATCACAATTGATCAACAAAATAGAAACCACAAAATTGTGTAAGTTAAAGTTTTAAAACAAAACCTTATACATATACAATTTCAATCATATACACACATTTGAATCACATCTCATCCATATATTTTAATAGATACAGTTTCAATTCAAACATTAACATTTATCAAAACTACATATCCAAATTTCAACCCAAGTACTAACTATCATGTCATAACTCAAAGGAATTAACATCACAAACACGTGACTTTACTTTTGTAAGACTCGTGTGTTAAATTAGAATTGACATGCTACATTACTAAGTTGACATTATTACATACCTACATAATATGAACTAGTTTATTCACATGTAACACGATAAATTCATTATGACCTACTAAATATAATTTTTTTTCACACCGCGTATTGGGTCATGAGAACCTCCTTTAGTTCTTACCATTTAATATTTCCCTATGCGTGAGTCGTATAGTAATATAGTCAAAATTGTCTTCTTCAAAATCCCAAAATCAATATACAACCTAAACATATCAACATAGTATTCTCTCCCTAAAAACAATTATCTTTACAATTCATCACATAACTACATAGAATTAGTATTCAATTTACATGCATAAATAAACATTTACATTTAAATCAACTAAAAACAATAAACAATAACTAAACAAACAAAATTAAAAGTGTTTTTCGATTGAGCGAAAATGTGGATGAAAGAAGAGTTTAGTTTCGGTACTAATTTTGTTTTCGCACGAGCGAAAACACAACGATATTTTTACTCAATCTTCACTTGAGCGAAAACGAAATCGAGAATAAGTTTTTTTCTTATATTTTCTTTTAAGTGAAAACTTTTTCGCTTAATAAAAATATTAGAAAACCAAGTAGCATAACCAATTTATTTTCAAAACACTTACCCATAATCAACATATTAATTTGTACTGTTTATATAACCTACAAAGTTTGCATGACATTACTTTTCTAAACAATATCCTAACACTTTTATATAACTCATATATCAATGTATATATACAATGCTTTCAAACATGAATTGAAACAAGTTCAAAATCATACCTGAAAATTTGACTAACAACTTTCTCTTAAATTTCAAACAATTCACAACATAGCTCAAAGTCACATCTAATCAAAATTAAGATATCAAATTATCAAAATCTCATATCTTTACACTTTTGAAAGATTATAAATTCAACAAATAACATCCCTACAAAAACTCATACAATGTGACCATCACCTTCACTTTAAGTTCATCTACCTTAAAGTACTATTGCAAAATTTAGCTACCTTCCCTTACCTATTTAGCTTGCTCAACATAAAACTAAACTCCAACTACACAAAACCCACAAGAAGGCTAAACATGTATACAAAAAGTTCTTATCAATGATTTGAATATACCCATATGATCTTGAACTAAAAGAGACCTCATCATGACTCTACAAACTCCACAATGCATCCGAGTTTCCCCAAAGTACTATTGTAAAACTTAACTAATTTTCCTTACCTGTTTAGTTTGTTCAACATAAAACTAAGTTCCAACTCCACATAACTCACAGGAAGGTTAAACATGTACACAAAAAGTTTTGATCAATTATCTGAATATACCCTTATGATCCTGAACTAACATAAACTCATCATGACTCTAAAATCTCACATGCATCATAGTTCCCACCTCTCTAAAGTACTATTGCAAAACTTAACTACCTTCCCTTAAATGTTTATCTTGATCATCATAAAACTAAGCTTCAACTTTACATAACCCACAATAAGGCAAAACGTGTACACAAAAGTCATGATCAATAATCTTAATATACTCCTATGATCCTGAACTAACAGAAACTCATCATAACTCTATAAACATCACATGCGTCCTAGTCTCCAAGACATGCAAAAATCTTCAAAACTGACTAAAAAATAATTGACAAAAAAGACTTTACTTTAAAGAAGATTATAATTAAATAAACTTTTTCTATTCATCATTAGGATTTTGATCTTCAAACAGGACGAAAACACTAGTCAAAATCTTTGAGAGAAGTCGAAGAAAAAAAAAAGTTTTACAAAAATAGTAATTATCTTAAAATGAAGTTTGAATCGTTAATTTTACTAATTTCACACTCTAATAATAATAATAAAATATTATACTTTATGTCACTTACACTTTTAAACAATTTCATAGATACTTACATTCCTTGAATTTTAAACATTTTAACATTCATTTATTATAAAAACACATTTTTTTCCCTCTAAAAATACATGTTTTGTTATATTTGATGAATTTCAAAGTAATTTATACACAATTATTATAATTAAGGTTAAATTAGGTATAGTTATTTCTCTCTTATATCATCAAATTTAATTATCTAAAATGAAATAAAAGTAAAAGTATTATAAGTGAAAAAAATAACCCATCATCTCCCACAATTAGATTTTTGTATATAGTTAATAAAACTTGTAGATTTTAAAAATTAAATATGAAATCTTCTACTAACAAAAAAAAAAGTGACCAGAATAAGAGTTTATTAAACATAGTCAGTAACTTTTAGCTAGTGTAAATT
>Ga0123341_1001564_pt1 | contig 17524 bp, 20 predicted proteins | sample Turbeapinknodule_FD_89959 | JGI IMG/M metagenome (GOLD analysis project Ga0123341, IMG submission 89959) | Root nodule microbial communities of legume samples collected from Mexico - Turtle bean Mexico pink nodule | ecosystem: Host-associated > Plants > Roots > Nodule | place: Mexico: Nepantla...
TATATGTGTTGGGTATACACTATTTTTATATACTAGTTTAAACTTTATAGCATATCTTATTTCTCAATTTTGTTGTCATAAATTTTTATGCTTTAAGATAATAAGATATGTAAACAATGAATTTTAAAATATTTATATTACGATCTAGAATAAAACTATTTGTACCCACTTTTCAAATTTGTAACTAATTAGGTGTGTTTGAATAAAAAGATAAAAAGAAAAAGGAAATGAAATTTTAAAGAAATTGAGAAATTGAGAAATTGATCCCTTTCGTGTTGAATAAGAATTGAAGATGCTCCTAATATACATGTTTTAAATTTCACTCTCAAAAAAACCCAAACCCTTTCTCAATTGCTTCTGCAACCCTCTCAGATCGCTCCTTCGTCAAGTACCATATTCAAACCCTAACCCTAACCCTAGCTGGTTCAATTCTTGGTCAATTCCGTTTCTCTTCGCCCAACCATGGCTACGACTTTGGTGAGTTCCGCAGGTGGGATGCTGGCGATGCTCAACGAGCCCCATCTCTCGCTCAAGCTTCACGCGCTCTCCAACCTCAACAACTTGGTTGACACCTTCTGGCCAGAGATCTCCACTAGTCTCCCGAAGATGTGTGCATTCTCCTTTTCTCCTCCGATCTCTGCGTTTTTGCGAATTTGGATTTGGGTTTTGCGTGTGATTTTTGTTTACACGAAAGTAATATGGTTTCAATTGCTGTGCGGGTTTAGTTTCTCGGAGTGTATTGACCAATAAAGAAGAAGAAAGAACTGTTTAATTGTAGTGATTCAGTTGTATTACATTTTAATTGCGGTTTAGTAGCCAAAGGGGTAAATTTTATTGGTCACACTTTCCATATTTAGTGAGAAAATCTATAATTCAATGTGGTCCTGAAAGCGTGGTTTCTCTATGAAGTGGAATGGTTTTAGCTGCATCTTCTTGGTGCTGCAATTTGTAGACTTTGTTATTGGTGGTTGTGGTCCTTGTTTTGCTCGATGATCTGATTGTCTGGTTTGCTGTTGTTTGCTTGAATTAAATATTTGGTGTGCTTGGTTAGAAGTGGGAATGTGGAGGATTTAACTGTTTGTTTTGCTATGCGTGCTGAACAGAGAGAGTTTGCATGAAGATGAGGAGTTTGACCAACATCAGAGGCAACTTGCTGCTCTTCTGGTGTCAAAGGTATTTGTGATCCGTTAACAATTTGAACCAGCTTCTTATTGAAAATTACTGGCATACCATTTTTTCTTGCATAATCGTTTTCATGGAAACGGTTAATTTTTCAAAATATTTGAGATGTAAATAATAAGTATTGCCTTTCATCTCTTTTTATCTTACTCGATTTTTAAAGCAGTCGCCAAAGGACATGCTTTCTCTGTTCTTGAAAATTTCATTCCTAGATACTGAAGCAGTTTCATGACCTATTTTAATGATCTAAGTATGCATCACTCCCTAATATTCAGGTCTTTTATTACTTGGGTGAACTTAATGACTCGCTATCTTATGCCCTTGGAGCTGGTCCTCTTTTTGATGTTTCAGAGGATTCTGACTACGTTCACACGCTTCTTGGTGAGAGTTATTATCTGTTTTGTTTCTATAAGACAACTGTATGGCCCTCGGCAGGCAACATATGAATTGTCGTCTGTGAATATAACTAACAATTAATCATGCCATGCTAAGTTCCAATGGATGTTGTCTATCTTCAGCTAAGGCCATAGATGAATATGCTAGTCTAAAGTCGAAGGCAGCAGAGTCAAGTGATGAATCTATCAATATGGACCCAAGGTTGGAAGCCATTGTGGAGAGATTATTGGATAAGTATGTGAGCCATAATCATTCTTCTGGTTTCTGTAACCAAATGTATCTTTACTCTTGGGAATCCCTCACTTTTTGCTGCTTTATCTAATTTAGGTGTATCGTGGATGGAAAATACCAGCAAGCTATGGGAACTGCTATTGAATGCAGGAGATTAGATAAACTAGAGGAGGCAATTACAAGGAGTGACAACGTTCAAGGAACTCTATCATATTGCATTTATGTCTCTCATTCCTTTGTTAACCTCAGGGAATACAGACAGGAGGTAAGGGAATTGAAAATTTTCTGCTTGTGTTAAGTCCTATGCACTGTCTGTATCTGGGAAGTTGGAGGGTTGTCTTTCATTGAGATGGGTTATGGTTTTAGTTATGTTTGAAATATCTATGTGCTTTGATTCTTAATTGGAATTTTACATCTTTATGAATTTTGTAATCAAATGGGATAAATATTTCGCTGCTGCATGAATTTATATGGTCAAGTAAGAGGAAGATCTGATGAATAGTACATGAAACTGAACTGAAAAAATTGTTGAGTGGATCAAATTTGTTCTTTGATAACTAGTTGGTTTGTGGCATGACTTGCAACTTATAAAAATTTGAATAATAACTTTTAACCATAGTTTTTCTGACAGAAGGGTGACATTGATCCTTGTTCTTGTTGTTCAGGTTCTTCGTCTCCTTGTTAAAGTGTTTCAAAAGCTTCCATCACCAGATTATCTGAGCATTTGTCAATGTCTTATGTTCTTGGATGAGCCAGAGGGTGTTGCAAGCATATTAGAGAAGCTTTTACGTTCTGAAAACAAAGATGATGCTCTTTTGGCATTTCAAATTGCTTTTGATTTGGTAGAGAATGAGCACCAAGCTTTTCTTCTAAATGTTAGAGATCGCCTATCACCACCTAAGTCTCAGCCTTCAGAATCTGCACAGCCAAAACCCAGTGAAGCAGATTCTACTCAAAATGCTAGTGCGGATGGACAGGATGATGTTCAAATGACAGATGGTGATTCTGCTCCTACTGTTGATGTGCCGGAGGATCCAATTGAAACCATGTATGCTGAGAGGTTAACCAAAATAAAGGGAATTTTGTCTGGGGAAACTTCAATACAGTTGACTCTGCAGTTCCTTTACAGTCATAACAAGTGAGGCAATTTCTGTGGTCACATTATAGTATATCTTCATTTTGTGGTTGGTTTTAGTCTCACTGAATTATTGTTGTTTGTTCTTATTCCGTTTTTTTCTCTAAACCCGTATTCAGATCTGACCTGCTTATTCTAAAGACAATAAAGCAGTCTGTGGAGATGAGGAATAGTGTCTGTCACAGTGCTACAATTTATGCCAATGCAATTATGCATGCTGGAACAACTGTGGATACTTTCCTCAGGGAAAATTTGGTTGGTTATTATAGCTAATTTTCTCCTTATCTCCTCTCCTTGTGTTTTCCCTTACATTTTGATTGCTTCCCATCCTTAAGAATATTGTCCCCTTGAAATTCTTAGGATTGGTTGAGCAGAGCTACGAACTGGGCCAAATTTAGTGCAACTGCTGGTCTCGGTGTTATCCATAGAGGCCATTTGCAGCAGGGAAGGTCACTGATGGCACCCTACTTACCTCAGGGTGGGACTGGAGGTGGTGGTAGTCCATATTCAGAAGGCGGTGCTCTCTATGCCCTTGGTCTTATTCATGCTAACCATGGAGAGGGCATAAAACAATTTCTTCGTGATAGCCTTCACAGTACCACTGTTGAGGTGCTCATAAATAATGCTTATGATATTCTTTTTGGTAGAACAAGAAATAACCCGTGGTTATATTTAACACAAGCTTCATGGGCAGGTTATACAACATGGTGCATGTTTAGGTCTTGGATTGGCATCCCTAGGAACTGCTGATGAGGATATTTATGAGGAAATAAAGAACGTTCTCTACACTGATAGTGCTGTTGCTGGTGAGGCTGCTGGTATCAGTATGGGTTTACTCATGGTTGGAACTGGTAGTGACAAGGCAAATGAGATGCTCACTTATGCACATGAGACACAACATGAAAAAATTATTAGGTAAATGTGTTTTGCTTGACAAGGTGTGAAACTGTGGCTTCTCTTGCTTATGACTGTTCAATAATTTCAGGGGGCTAGCTTTGGGAATAGCTCTTACTGTTTATGGGAGAGAAGAGGAAGCAGACACTTTGATTGAGCAGATGACTCGTGATCAAGATCCAATATTGCGTTATGGTGGCATGTATGCATTGGCCTTGGCGTACAGGGGAACGGCAAACAACAAGGCAATTCGCCAGTTACTGCACTTTGCTGTATCTGATGTGAGTGATGATGTTAGGAGGACTGCAGTTTTAGCCTTAGGTTTTGTGTTGTACTCCGATCCAGAGCAGGTTTGTTCTATATCTTTGGATTTTCCCTTGTTCTGAATTGCCTTTTTGTGGTTTTATTGTTGTTTGGATATTCGTTTGATATTTGCAATGTTTATCTACTTCAGACTCCACGAATTGTTTCCCTCCTATCAGAGTCTTACAATCCACATGTTCGATATGGGGCAGCACTTGCTGTGGGTATTTCCTGTGCTGGTACAGGTCTCAGTGAGGCTATCTCTTTATTGGAGCCTTTGACTTCGGATGTTGTTGATTTTGTTCGTCAAGGTGCCCTTATAGCAATGGCTATGGTCATGGTTCAGATCAGTGAAGCTAGTGACTCACGTGTTGGAACTTTTAGGTAAGTCCATCCTATTTATTTTGGACTGCAAGACAATACTTTTGTTCTTTTCTGACATACCCTGCACTGTAGGCGACAGTTGGAGAAAATTATACTGGACAAGCATGAGGATACCATGAGCAAGATGGGAGCAATTTTGGCCTCAGGAATCCTTGATGCTGGTGGCAGAAATGTGACCATAAGACTACTTTCTAAGACAAAACATGATAAAATTACTGCAGTGGTTGGTCTTGCAGTTTTCAGCCAGTTTTGGTATTGGTACCCTCTTATCTATTTTGTAAGCTTGGCCTTTTCCCCGACAGCTTTTATTGGTCTGAACTATGACCTCAAATCTCCAAAGTTTGAGTTCTTGTCACATGCAAAGCCTTCACTTTTTGAATATCCTAAGCCTACTACCGTTCCTACCACTACTTCAACTGTGAAGCTTCCCACTGCTGTTCTGTCAACATCAGCTAAGGCTAAAGCTAGGGCTAAGAAAGCTGAAGAGCAGAAGGCTAATGCTGAAATTTCATCTGCTCCTGACTCTTCATCTGCACCGAGTGGTGGAAAAGGAAAGTCATCTGGTGAAAAGGATGGAGATTCAATGCAGGTAATTAATTTTTTAGTTAATTATTGAAGGCATTCCTTTCATGTTTCTGAATTCAAAGCATTATTTGACTATTTGTTACTTATTTTTTGTTGTGTTCGGGATGAGTAGAAATTTTCTTAACTAGCAAGTTAACACTTTTGAGTAAAGGGAATAGGGATTGTAGTTCTAAAACTGCCTTTATTTATTTATTTGGTGGTTATGAAGTAAGGAGGGGGAATGTAGCTAAATTGCTAGCAGAGAATGGTTGGACTGTGATTGGTCTGGAGATCCAATGGTCCCTAGAATCTCTTGGCTGGAGTCTTTTTTTTGTGTGTAGGCAGAGTTTTGCACTAAATTTTTTTTCATTGCTAAGGTGATATTATACTTGTCAGACTAAAGATATTACTAAATTATAATATACAAATATGACCTTAAGTCTTAGAAGTTTTTTTGTGAGATTTAGCTAAACTTAAATCTATATTTTAAAATACTCGAAAGTGTTGTTGAAATGTTGATTTGAAAATGTTAGATCCATGACTTATCATATCACATGTATTTGTTTCTTGATGACCTTTTAAAATTTCACTTTTCTCTGTAGGTCGACAGCCCAACAACGGAGAAGAAATCAGAACCTGAGTCATCTTTTGAGATTCTGACTAATCCTGCAAGGGTGGTTCCTGCGCAGGAGAAGGTTATTAAATTTTTGCAGGATAGCAGATATGTTCCAGTTAAGTTGGCACCTTCTGGATTTGTGCTTCTCAAAGACTTGCGTCCTACTGAGCCAGAAGTGCTTGCTCTTACTGATACGCCCTCATCAACCACCACTTCAGCTGCTGGTGGGTCAGCAACTGGATTGCAGAGTTCTTCATCAGCCATGGCTGTGGATGAGGAACCCCAACCTCCTCAACCATTTGAATACAGCTCATGAGTTTGGTCCTGATTCGCCAAGTTCAAATATTCATCATGGTGCCTATGATAAATTGGTTCTTCCGAGGAGAGGAGCTACCTGAATGGTTCAGCTCAACTGCTCTGTTGCCTATTTTAAGTTCTGGGGCTTCGAATTTCATTTTTCCTGAATGCACTATACTGTGTTATTTGCTCCAATATATTAATATGTGAACCAATTCATACTAAAGTGGGGCGCAGAAGCAACCTGATGTGTTAATTTGTTTTCTATCGTTTCCGATTTGTTTTCTAAGAACTCCAATTTCTGGTAACCAAATGGGGTGGCCAAGCTTTCTATTTTTAGACTAGTAACACTCTTTCTGTTTCACTATTATTAAGAACACCACATTGTGAATTTCTGAAAATGGGTTTAAGTTCTCTTATCGCTTCTTAACTGTACTCCATAGATGTGAGAATACACAAGGAATTAGGTTTTCTTCATACACCCCTACATTTTTCTTCCTGCACCCCCTATATTCTTTGAAATACCAAAATTATCTTTTCACAGTTTTGGGTTTTTTTGAAAAAGGGGTTGCATAAGCAAAAATGTTTTCCAAATAGGAGTTCCATAAGCAATGGTTGTTTCCGAAATAGAAAATCTGAAATCTGAAAGACAAAAAATTCATTTCGGAAAATACATTTTTTTTTTAATTTTCGGATTAGTAAATCTGGAATTAATAAAATGTATTCTAAAAAATATGTTCAGAAAATATTTTGAAAAGAACAATCCAAAAGTTATTTTTAAAAAGGATAATGCACGAAGACATTTGTTAAGGTGCATGAAGAAACAATCTTGATTTAGATGGTGGTGGACTACTATATAAAAGGCCCAAATAAGGGATATTTCTTCCTGCGCTTTTACATTTTTTTCCCGCACCTCTAATTACAAAATTAATGGATAGTTTATAACTATTTTGAAATATAAAATGTTTTTTTGAAATCTGGTTTTCTATTTCATAAACTCTGTAAAACACTTTATTCTAAAATCATCCAAAACTTTCTATATTACAATACTTTATTCTAGAATTATTCAAAACTTTCTATAACTACAACACTTTATTTTAAAATTATCCAAAAATTTCAATGTAATAGAGATATTTCGAAAAATATAGGGCTGAATCTAAAAATATAGGGGTGTATTTAAAAATATGAGGGTGCATGAAGAAATACCACTAATTAATCTATGGTATTCATTAATGTGAATTGACAAATATGACCTTGTAAATGCAACTTAGAATTGCCACAACAATTCTATATCTCACTTCACTGTTTTGTTACAGCGTTATTGAACAACAGAATTTCTGAGTATGAAATAACACGTGTTATGATTTGAACAACACACGAGACAATCTTATCCTAGCATGTGATGGAAGATTCATAACAAGTCTCACATTCTTTATTCATTGTTAAAATTAAAATTAATATTTCAGGCAAATTAAAATTATAAAAAAATATACAGAATTCATGTTAATTCAATAAAGTCTAATCGAGATACTTCAATAATAGAAAATAATCTATTTTGGAAGTTTAGTATTTTCAATCCTCTGCAAGGATAAAAAGGAATAAACAAACCTTCCTCTCAATTTGCTTTGTTGTTATGCTAAAATAAAGAGATATTTATGCAGATGTATTTTTTCAACAATATAAGAATAATATAATTTTAATAAATTTTAATTTAAATAATTTTATTCATTTATATAATAAAATATATTATTTATCTATTTTATATATTATTTAGTGAATAATATTCTACAATCATCTACAATTTAAATTTCTTTTGCACTTTTTTTTTCAGTTTTCTCAAATTGGAAAATAAGGATAAGGAAATGTTATATGAGAGTTCTCCCTTGCATTTGTTATTACATCTGAACAAAATACCTTAAACTTTGACGTATACTTTCTTAATTCAGATATTATAAAAAGTCATCAAACAAAATTAATAAGGAACCATAACAGAACATAACATAAAACAGAAGTAGTTTTATTAATTTGGTGACAGAAGGAAGAACATAGACATATTTAGTATTATGCAGGAAGCAACATGGTAGCATTTATCACATAACATGACATGACTTTACACTGTGTTGATGATTGAAGAGAGCTACTTGTCTTGATGTGTTCCTGTCCCAGGAAGCTTCTCCTTTATTTTCTCTATTATTCCTTTCTTCTGCTTCTCTCCACTGCTGTTGCTTTTGCTGCTATCATAATCTTCTGCTATCACTTGTGTACTGCCACCACCACCACCAGCAGCAACCCCAACACCAGTGGTGTCTCCGGTGGTCTCCATTTCCTTCTGAACAGGATCCTTACTGATAGGAACAGCACCATACTGGTTCTGATATTGTGCCATAATTCTTATTTTTTTTATGTTTTTCTTCAAACTTCTTCTACCACTTTATATATGTATGCACTTAATACACATTTATTCATTCATACTATATACAAGTCATGCTATGTAGAGAGGCTGCCACCTCACTATGCTTGCTACCATCTCTTGACAAATGTTGCTTCACATTGCTTGTGTTTGCCACGTGGATCCACCACCATGCTGTACGTGTGCATTTTTCCTTCTTTCCTCAAAAATAATTCATATAACTTTTTCTTGAGTTTTCTTCTCAAAGTTTCTAGTCTGGTATGAGATAAATACTTTTTTTTATATGTTAGAAATCACTATAAATTTGAGATATCAAAGCTGATATATTAAGTAATAATATCAAGTAACAATAATAATCATCTATTATCCTATGAATACTTTCATTTGACAGTAATATTGATGACATAAAATAGGAGATGAATACTTTCATTTGACAGTAATATTTCATTTTGTGAAGTGATTTTTTAAAAGGCCATGGGAAGGAATTGGGTGGATGTAGCCAAAAGCATATGGCAAATGCATGTTGAGATCAACCATGGTACAAGTATGGTCATGGCACTGTTAGCACCAACCAACCTTTTTTCTTCTGAACAATAATAGTAGTAACTAACCAAATCTTATACAAGACAATTTTACAGAAAATGGATTTCAAAACTAAAAAATAGAGACTATAGAACCCCTTCTGATAGGAGTATCGAGATGCCAGAGAAAAATGTTGAATTTACATGATTTTCCTCATCCCTTGGGAGATCTGTACACTGGTTGGGGTGGTAGTGGTATACATTTTACTTGGATTCAAACCATGTTCAGCTGATCATTAGAACTGATCACTGCATATGCGTGTATAGTGTCGCATGCATGCATAACCTCAGATATCTTGAAAGTGATGCTCTTCTTCTGTATGTTGAAGCACATTCAGATCACTAGCAAACCATGAAAAATGCCAGTAATGAGAGTGTTGAATTCAATTAAGGTGTTTTCCCAGTTCTGTTGCCATTCTGTAATGAGTTGTCTGAGGTAGGCTTGGGGTTGAAAAACTTTGCAACTGCTTGATACAGATTCTCTTCCTCAAAAGGCTTTGTTACATAACCATCCATTCCACATTCCACGCACTTCTCGTATGTTGCTTGAATTACATCTGCTGTCATGGCCAATATAGGTAAATGGTACTCATTTTTCCAGCCATTTCCTTCACCACATTCACCATTCATCAGACGCTCATTTGCCTTTCTCTCCATATCCCGAATTTTTCCAGTTGCTTGAAACCTACAAATAGTTTGATGATATATTTATTTAGAATCCATCTCATCTCAATATGAAGAGGTGGTGATGGAAGAGTCAATAACAAGCTATGTAGCATAGACAATGGTAGTGATATGGAAACTGACAGGTCACCGACATGAGATACGTATAATATCTAAAATGTGTATTTTTGATATACGTATAATCTCTAAAATGTAAAACACACACGAAGACACGGATCTATATATTATATAATTGTAAATTATATAAAATAGACAATAAAGATTTATGTATACAAGTTTCAATTTTTTTTAGCAGAAAAATATTTCTCATAGTTAATTCAAATGATTTGTTTCTTATTTTTATAGTTATAATAAAAATTTATAATTTGAGATTTAGAAAATTAATGTATTTCTCTATTTTAAAATTGTGTTAAAATTGTCAGAAATCCAACAAATATTTTTGAATTAGACACTTTATCGATACGTGTCCTATAAGTGTTGGTGTTCGATATATGTCCTCCGTGTATCCGACATGTACACGCCCTTTAAGACAAAAGGTTGAACCTCATAGATAATAACAAGAGATCATGGATAAGAACAAGAGATATAATAAAAACGTACCCGTCCATTTCTGGCATTTGAATATCCATGAAGCAAGCATCAAAATTGTGGGGCAATTGAAGCATTTCAAGAGCAATTTTACCACTTTCTGCACAAGTCACATTGGCTCCAAAATTTTGTAATGCACCTGCAGCAACCCTCCTATTTACCCTATTGTCATCCACCACTAATATCTTTTTCCCACAAAGAAGGCTTCGTGCAAAAGTGGAACCTGTGTCTTTTCCTAGCTGCCTCTTCTTCCCCGTTCCCATAACTTGTTGAAGACATGCAGCCACCATGCTGGCTCTCAGAGGCTTCATGATCACAGTATCACTGAACCCTGCTGCTTTAGCTTTATCAAACTCAGTATTAGTAATGTTGGTTGCAAGAAGGATCATTTGAGGTATCTTAAACACATGCCCGTTCTGTTTCCAGTCCAGTTGCCACACATTGAAGATCCCATCCTCTCCGCAAATCCACGAGTCTTTCTCAACAAAGATCATGTCAGGCTGAAATATTCTGCCATATCCAACAAGCTTACACGGTGAATGAACTGAACCACATTAATATCTCAAACAAAAATGGTATCCTAGTTTTTTTTTATATAAAACTTTCATGTTCGGCATCACTATACAACACTAGAACAATATTTATTAACCAGAGAAAACAACTTCACTATCTTATTTCCTTTATGAAATTTGAGCTTAAACAATACATAACAGGTCCATATGAAACTTGAAATAGAATGTTTGAAATTCTAAAATCCATCCATAACAACCAGAAACAACATATGAAAACTCACGGGGAACATTTGTCAGCTTCACTATTACTAGAACATCATTAAATAAAAACCAATTCTAGAGACAACAAATTATTAGTTTTTATAGTGACTAAATTAAGACAACAAATTATTAGTTTTTATAGTGACTAAATTAAATACTATTAAAATAATTATTGGTATCTAAATTAGTTTCTATTATTGATAAATAATTTCTAAATTGATATCTAATTAACTACCTAAGTTTTAGCTATCAATTACTTAGATTTTAAAGTTGATATCTAAAACTTTGATATCTAATTAGATACCGGTTTAGAAATTATTTATCAATAATAGAAACCAATTTAGATACCAATAATATTTTTAGTCTCTAAAATAGTATCTAATTTTATCAATATAGCAACTAATTATTTTTTGTCTCTAAAATTGATTTCTATTTAATGATTTTCTTGTAGTGCTTAGAATTTTAATAATACAAGACTATGCCAGTTTATATAAGGAAAATCATGGAAATCTGCAGAAAATGCATCTTGATGAATATTTCAAATTCAATTTAAAGAGCTTAAGAATTATAACATAATTCATAAGCATATGCTAATGACAATTACTAAAATGTTGACACTGCTGTTTGTTATCACATTCAGTTTCTTCATGATTGAAAACTACAACAAGAGAAACTAAAATCTTACCCTGAAGTCAAAGACCAATTTTTCCCACATAAAGAAATAGCCTTATTGATGCTATTTGCAACTTTGGCCTGAATCCCAAGTCTCTTCAGATGGTATCTAGTAACAGCTGCTCTAACAGGTTTTGCATCAACCACAATGGCTTTAAACCCTCTAAAACTGGAACGCAGGTCTTCCAAGTTATGTTTCTTCATGTCAATTATTGAATTTTTCTTAGTAGTTCCAAAATCTGCACTGAATGAAAAGGTGCTCCCAACCTGGGGTCTGCTTATAAAACTTATCTCACCACCCATCAGTTCAACCAAGCACTTGCTTATACTCAAACCAATCCCAGTACCACCATAATGTCTTGAGGTTGAGCTGTCTGCCTGAACAAAAGGCATGAAAATCTTATCTTGAGCTAAGAAAGGAATTCCATTTCCTGTGTCCTCCACACTCACCATCAAGGTGACTTGCTCATAAGATTCACAGGCCACCTTTTTAACCGAATCATCGAAGAAAAATTCTTCATCCGCGATCAGATGCTTAAAATTGTCCCAGCTGTTCCTCTCATCAGCTGCTTCATACCCACTTAAAGTTTTGAAATTATAACCACCACTAGACATATGCACAACTTCTTCTGATCTTCCATTCAGAAAAGTGTCAATTTTTCCATTCACTGTGGGCACCCTATTTTCAGCTAGATGGACTTTCACAAATATATGTCCTCGCTCAGTGAACTGCAAGATTATAATCAGTAATGTTACTATTTTGCTGATAAATTACTGATAAGGATTCAAACATGCTTTCAATAGTTAAGAAAATGAACAAAGTTAGATTAGAAAGACATTTCAAACACACACACATGAATGAATATGCACACAACATTAGACAAGTTAACTTGAAATTTTCACATACTTTAACAGAATTGCCAACAAGGTTTGTTACTATTTGTCTGAATCTTCCAGGATCTCCCATGACAATATCCGGAACTTTATCGGAAACAAATACTGCCAGCTGTAGTTCCCAAAACCATATTGAGTCCACGCCAGAAGAATTGTGAATAGGAAGCCCAGTAAGGACATTGTCACCAAAAGACATACGAATCCAGAAAGGTGAAACAGAGATGAAAAAGGAAAAAGATCATTAGTTCAAGAAATACAAAATAGAATTATGAAATTCTGCAAATCATAAAGCTAATGATCTTCAAACCTTCACAACCAATTTAGCAGCTAGACATACCTCTAAACCTTTGTGCCGAGACTTCTCAGAAGAAAGAGAAAGGACATCATCAAGTATGGATCGAATGTCAAATGGAACTGTTTCCAGGTCTAACTTGCCAGCTTCAATTTTGGCTCGGTCAAGCACCTCATTTATCAATGCTATCAGAGCCATCCCACATGCCTGAGCAGTCTGAGCATAATCTAGTTGAGTCGAACTCAATTCTGTGCCTAGAAGCAGACCAAGCATTCCTACAGTAACATGGAGTTTCAAGATAGCATCATTATTAGTAATGAGAAAGTAGGTATGAAAGAATGTTACTTTTTAAGGTAGAGAAATATCTGATGTTACCTAAAATGCCATTCATTGGTGTTCTAATTTCATGAGAGACAGTAGCTAGAAACTGATATTATAAAAGAAACAGTTTTAGTGGTCAGGAAGTGATAAAAGGAAGTGATAAAAGGAACTAATGAACTGTGATGACAATAAGCCAGGAAAAGTACCTGTGACTTGGCAATATCAGCTGATTCTGCACGGACTTTTAATTCCGCCATTTTATGAAAATCATCCTCTACTTTGACTATACGATTTCCAGCACTATACAAAATATAACCCACTAACAAAAGAATCACAAAAAATAAGAATGCTGTGGTAAGTGCTATCCAATTTGTTGGTGCCTTCTGATGATACCTGTTTAACAACTTGATGGTAAGCATCTGCACACCAAACATTGAAACTTCTTTACAAAATGTAGAGCAGCCAGAGACACCTACCTACATATCATTTTATGTTTCCTGTATGGATCTCCAAAATCAAGCTTACTTTCATGGACAAGAGACATATCACCTTCTTCATCTTGCTTGCCATACATGATTAAGGGATCAGTAAAGTTTGTGATGTCATATACGTTCACCAAAATTGCTTGGTTACCAGCAAGTTGACCAAGTAGATTCTCCACAAGGGACTCTACATCAAAGGATCCTCCAACATATCTGCATCCAATTAAAAAGTTCGTTGACACCATGGAATTTAGAAGCTCAGGGATAACATAAAGGCATCACATTGAACCAAAATTAACAAACTTATCCTACAGGTTTTCTATAGAGAGGAATTCCGGAAATCCAACAACAAGCCAGAAAGGAAAAGAAAAAAAACGACTGGTAGAACAAAAGTAACTGTTACAATGGATATGAAACAGAAGTAGTTATGGCATTTAGAGGAATTATCAGGGTTACAAACTGAGTCTTGAACTTCAGAAGAGGTGAAGTCTTCAGTAGAATTATAATTATTATTATTACTATCATCATTATTTTGGATTAAATAAAAAGAATATTGCACTTACCCACTAACGCTCTTTAAAATGCATCATTTTTGCATTAATGCAACTAAGATTTTAACCATCCCTCCTCATCCTCTTACAACCCATATGAGCCACAAGACAAACACCAAAATGTTGTGAAAGCAAACTTGCCACAAGCCAAAAAGAATTCACAAGGACATACCCAGCTGTTGCTTTAATGCGCTCTTCCATTGTTGGCTTTTGAGGGAGCTTAGATTTATAAACAGGAAATGTCAAAACCACACCAAGATGATGAGAACCCAACAGCTTGAAAGGGCTAGTAAGAACAGCATTCCCAGTGGCCCTAGCCCTCAAAATATTCTCTCGGTCCTCCTGAATCACACAGAGATAAATTAAAGTTAAAAAGCTATGGACTGATAACACAGGCAGAAACAAAGTTGAAAAGGTTTGTAATTTACCTCCCCGGACATCATATCAATAGATTCAAGGTAAGAAACAGTTTCTTGCGCAAATATCACCGGGGCATACTCATCTCTAACCAGAGAAGACTTTCTTTCCATTGTCTTTATAACCCATCCATGTTGCTTCTCAAATGCTTCTCTCTCCAAGTTAACCACTCTTTGTGCATAGGCCACCCCACTGAGCAATGGCCGTTCAAATGCTGTCCTGGCTGTATACTCTGCAAACGTTTCCTGGTGAGCAACAAACAATAGTCAAGATATACAAAAATCTGAGTAGAAAAACCACAAAGATTATATCAGAAGAACATGATGAAGAAATTAGAAATGAGAAAAAAATAAATCCAACATGTCATAACTAGTTCCAAATACAAAGCACAATGGAAGATCAAGCACAGACCTGGTCAATTGCAGAGGGGGTTCTGTAGTAATGGAAGGTTGAAACAAGGATGGCAAGGGCATGGACATGGTTGACACTGACACTGAATTGATCTTGCAGCATTCTTGCCCTTTGATCACAGAGGCTACCCAGCACCTCTTTTCTTCTGACTTTAGTGTCAGCATCCATTTGAGTATAGATGCACCAACCAATTAGAGCCATGAGAAGGATCCACAGCATCAAAAGCTTGGGAAGCCATGCCCTATGTGCCTGAATGAAAGTGTTCTTTCCATTGCTGCCTGCTTGCTCACTCTTCATCTTCAAACCAAGACCTACCACCAACAATTTCTCTCTGCGCCTATCTCTCTTCCCTATTCATTATCTATAAAAGTTGGAAGAAGCCCAAAAATAACTGTGGTTAGTGCTTTATATAGGAGGACTTCACTTTGATTAAAGCTGAAAGTACTCGCAAAAACTAAGACACTTTTCTCTGATGGTTGGAAGAAAAAGTCACAGATCAAAACTCCATGTACGGACATCACTGCAGCATTGTTTTGCGCGATTCAAAACTCAGAAAGAAGAAGCAAAAGCAAACTAAGCACAATGAATGATTGACCAATTGGACAAACAAATTATTTTTTTTTATTTGATCTCCTATTAAAAGAAACCAAGTCTATTTCAAAATCCACCACCCAAAAAAGGAAAAAGAAAAAGAAAAGAAAAACATCTCACTCACACAGACCCAGAATTTAAAGGGAAAAAATTTGAGAAACAAGCACAACTTTCAAAAGATGTTAAAAAGAAAAAAAAAAAGCTCATATTCCAAAGTACCACCTTCCCCTCCCCCAACAGCCAATATTTGTGTGTTTCAACAGAGTTTTGGAATTTAAGGATCAGAATAAAAAAATGAAAGAGAACTCTAATCAACAATCATGCTGAGTAGGCGTGAAACTAGTGTTTGCTTAAGGACAAAGAAGAGCACGTTCGCCCTCTTTCCTCCATATAATAATCAAAGCCAGAGATTGACCCCAAAAACACCATACACACACAGCGAAGCACACAACCCAATGAGAAAGGGATAGAGATGGAAAAGAGGGTTGTTGAGACTTGAGAGCAAGAAAGAAAACAAAAAACCATGTTTACCTGTCTGTACAGGAAAGAGAAGAAGGTGGCTGTACAATGAACAATTGGAACCAATTTGGTTTGGTCTTGATCTGAGTGTGCCCCCCTTCTCTCTCTCACACCATGTACTTGTTTATTTCTTATACCCTTTATTATTCTTCTCTCTTATTTACTTTTTTTCTTGACTTAATTTAAGCACCTAACAAAACTAAATCGAATTTTCCCGATTTTCCCAGATACGCTGTTGTCCCCCTTCCACTTCACAGTTCACACACACACAACACAAAAATATAGTACACAGTCAAGTCAATACCTCTCTCTCTCTCACACACACACACACTCACTCATTCTTTGCAACAATGCTAATGAATTTCCTTTCACGCCAACTGTGTCTCACTGTCTCCTCCCCAAGTTGGTAATCTTTTTCAACAGCTTCAGAAGAAACTCAATCTCCCAATTCAAAGAACTGCGAAAGCATGAAGAAGCTTTTGGTTGGTTTGGTATGGACTAGCATGCATCATGGACCAGTGAGTGAGTGAATGAAGTGTTAACTAATTACCTTTTTGGTGTTTTTCCAACTTCGGGATCTGTATGTCTGAAAAGATTGAAACTTTCCACTCTATTCACTTCAAGCACGACACTTTCATGCAACCCGAATCATTTTTATTGTTTCACTCACCTGGGTCTTTCTCAGTTCACCATTTTCTTGTACTTTTGTTGCGTTCCAACGTTAGGAATTGAAAGGGCGAAGAGAGAGAAAAGAAAAAGAAGGAGAGAGAAAAACCAGAAACTGGAAATCGCAATCACAAATCTGAGCGATAATGACATGGCGACAAGGCGCGGATCTTATTCCCAACTGAATTACCGGAAATGCCCTCATAATATTAATTACTTAATTAATTAATTAGTTGGTTTGTCTTTGCTCTTCTTGTGACTTTCAACACCAATAACCCAATGTTACCTTCACACAGTACAAGCAGTTATTTTAGTTATTTTTTTAGCTTTTCTTTGTCAAACTAACAAGACATTAGTTAATGTTTAATTATAAAATAACCTATCATTATAGAAATGTTGATGCTAAATTCACACTTTGTGCAAGACTTGTTGTACTTTTTTTTTCTTAAATGTCATCTATTAGCTTCAAACACGTTTATTTTTGTCTAAGACGCGTCATGTCCGATCGACACTTTGTAACACATGTATCGGTTGAATGTTTAATTCAAAAAATATTTGTTAGATTTATGACAATTTTAACACAATTTAAAAAAGAATATTATATTTTATAAAATTTAAATTTATTTTATAAAATTTTATTGTGATTATAAAAATAAGGAACAAGTCTTTTGAA
>Ga0123341_1001565_pt1 | contig 17516 bp, 5 predicted proteins | sample Turbeapinknodule_FD_89959 | JGI IMG/M metagenome (GOLD analysis project Ga0123341, IMG submission 89959) | Root nodule microbial communities of legume samples collected from Mexico - Turtle bean Mexico pink nodule | ecosystem: Host-associated > Plants > Roots > Nodule | place: Mexico: Nepantla...
CACTTAATTTTCTTTCTTTACCTCCATTCAAGTTCTCTTCCATTCTCTCCAATTTTTTTCTCATCAAATACTTATATTATATTTTTTTCAAAAGTAAGATTGCATATAAAATATTGGTTCTTTTATTTATATATATATAATAGTAATAATAATAATAAATAATGCTGGGGAGTCCAGGGTACGTGAGTCTTGTTCCAAATTTAATGATGAAATAAGATGTTATAATAATAAAAATCATTTATCAATAATAAAATCTAATTCAGATATGTAAATTAGTTAATATGTAAATTAATTATTTTTTTGTTATTAAAATGATTTTTATTTAAGGATTTTTTTTAACATGTCAATCAACCTTGTTAAGTAATTTAACATTAAAAATTACCAAAATAAATCTTTATTAAAACATGAATTACTAAATTTAAACTTTAAAAAATGCAACAAAATGCAAATTAAATAACTAAAGGAGTTAAAGTAATATTTAGTCATAATAAATAATTAAAAATTTATAATTACACATTGGCATCATCAACTTTACTTTAAATATAATTGGTGGACAAAAATAACACAGTACTAAAAGGAAGTGGTATTTATTGGATTTATACATCACAAATCCGAATCCAAATCAATCACCATCAAGTTCAATTGGTTTAGTTAGGGTTAAATTTGATTAGGCTAAAAATATGAACCAATTTAATTGGTTTGAATTTGATTATCTTCTTAATTAAAAAAAGTATAAGAAAAACAATCTTAACAGAATAACTAATAAAAATTTGAAACTTGGGAAAAAGTAAAATTAAATATTTTCTATTTTAGAGTTAAGTATTTCAAAACTAGTTAAATATTATTGATGATGTATAATTTCAAAAACTATTTTTCTTCATTTTATTTTAAAAAAAAAATTGATTTACTCGTTAAGATATAATAAAGCAAGTTGAGTTTTAGACGAAACTCGAATTTTTGTAAACCCTAAAATTTTTGTAATATATTTTTGTAAACCCTAAACCCTAAAATTTTTGTAATCAAGCAAGTTGAGTTTTAGACGAAACTCGAATTTTCTTTCTCGACTTTTTTTTTCATAATTTCTTAATAAAATGTGCTTCAAGTGCTAAAACTTATTTTTTCTTAATTTTTGTGGGACAATCAGGTTTAGGGTAACTCATATTTTTCGTGAAGGGGATGCGTGTGCTGATAAGTTGGCTAATTTAGGATTTATTCATAGAGAATCTTTTCATTGATATAATAGACTCCCAGCTAGTCTGTTCTTAGAATTCTTTATGAATAGGTATAATCTACCTATGTATCGTTTGAGTTAACATATGGGTTTTGGTCTAGTCCCCCCATATTTTTGTATTTTTGTATTTTTTTTTTTAATAATATTTTTTTTTCATGTGATGGCAGATGATTATTGTTTCTTGAGGTGTCAGCTTAGCTGAGATGTCAAGTTGCATAGTGATACCTAACACGAAAACTTTATAAAAAAAAAAAGTGCTAAAACTTATTTTTTAAATATGAACTAGTTATAAATTTATCATTATAACACAAATTAGGTAGGAACACGATGAGTAGATACTAGATAATTTATAAATGTTATGACAAAAAACTTTACTATGGATATACATAACCTCTATCTCTATTAGTTTCTGTTAATTGTGAAATCTTACGTTAATGAAAACATTAAGATAAAAAATTAAACTATCTTATATACCCATGTCACACGTAGTGTTTAAAATAGGGTAAGAATTATATATTATTTTTATGAAAAAGTAAATTAAATCATTATATTTCAACATATGTGCTTATTTTTCTATTTCTTTTTAATTTATTTTATATAAAGTAAATAGTACAAATAATGTTTTTTATAATGACATATTAAGTCGATTAAATGAGAATTGATATAAACAAAAATGCGGTGACATTTTTGTAAATATTGGACATATATTACACCAGTTGATCTATCCAACTGATGTAATATGTCCTGCTCAAAGGGAAAAAATATTTTTAAATTTTTTATCTCTGGGATTACATATAATACTGGTTGGATAGAGGAATCAGTGTTATATGTCATTCCCAGATTAAAAAAAATTAAAAGTTTTTAAAAATGACATTTTTTTATTAGCAATTAAAAATGACATATAACACCGGTTCTTCTATACAATCGGTCTTATATGTCATTCATAGAGTTTAAAAAAATTTGAAACATTTAACTATGGGCACTACATATAATACCGATTGGATAGAGGAACCAGTGTTATATGTAATTTTCAGATTTAAAGTTTTAAAAAATATATATTACACTGTTTTTACCCTATTTTCTTGGCTCACGCCCTCACTTTCCATTCGTGTTATTCTTCTAAGTTTTCTTGCTCGAGAGTTCATTTTGCTTCTACCACTGCCATAGCCTCCACCGCTCCCCCTGTCGCTTCTCTCTTATTTCATTCTCTTCGTCGTGAGAGCATCCACACCGAACAAGATTCTTTCATTCACGCTTCTCTTCTATTTCGTTGCCACTCTTGTCGCCGCTCTCTTGTCGCTACCACATTGCCTCCATTGCAGCCATAACTTTGTTCACATTCACGCTCTAGGTTAGTTTTTTTTTTAATTATTTTAATTTTAATTTTAATTATTATCTGGTTTACAACTATTTATATAGATAATTAGTTTTATTATATTGTATTTGGAGTATAATGTATTATGTTTTAAATTGGGTAATTGTTATATGTTGAACGTCTTGGTATTGGGTTCAGGGGTGATTGACCCTCAACAATGTTGAACTCTTTGGTATTGGGTTTAGGGTTTAAGTATGTGACTCTATAGCACATATAACACTGGTTGGGAGCCACAACCGGTGTTATATGTGCCTTTTGTAGCACATATTTTTGAATATTTTATTCAGATTTTTGTACATATTACATCGGTTTTTACAACCGGTATTATATGTAATTGACATTTTACATCGTTGATATCTACATCGGTGATGAAAACAATGTTATATGTCTCCTAGAATCGGTGTTATATGTGTTTTATGTACTAGTGTATATGTATTTAAAGTTAGATGAACTTACAAGGACCCATGAATTCATAACACTAGAATGACCAACCTCTCTTTAATGAGTAAATTGGTTTGGAATCTCAATAAGAAATATGACACCCTTTAGAGTTTTGGGTCTTGAAATGCAAATATTTGCAAGAGTTATTAATTTTAAATGTTGAGAGCTTCATGCGAGTGTATTTTGTCTGGAGAGACATTGATAAAGAAGCCCAAGGAAAAAGAAAGCAATTTTCATTGTCATTTGGTATCATTTATCACTATTAATGATATGGAAGTCATTCCAATGGATGTATTTAGGAATGAAACATTAGACTTTAAAATGTTCTTTACTCTTCACTTCATTTTACTTTTGATTATAACAACATTTTGTTGTCACCTAACAAAAACAATTCCTTGTTCTTCTCTTCAAAGGATAACTTTATATAGGCGTTTGGAGAAAATAGTTATTACAAATCCTTTTATGATCATTGAATAGCTTTAGACTCATTTGAATGTCTTCCTTGCGTATCAACTACTTGGACATAGAAAATGCATTAAATACACTTCATGCAGGCATTAAATGCTCTTCACTTCTTTAAGCAACATCTCGATAGTTGGATGTACTTATCTCATCTTGAACATGGTTCCTTTCCTTGAATTTGTATAAATTACAAAGTCATACAAAACAAGTAGTCTTTTCTAACTTTGACAAAGCTTATGCCAAAGGAGTTGTTGCACCAATGCAGCTTTAACTCATTTACTAAGAGACCTTTGATGTGACATATGCTTTGCATATGGATATTCTTGGTTAGACGTAAGGAACAAACATTCTCCATAACATAGAATAAACATAAGGATATTCGTGAAGTACCATGTTAACTTAGTTATACATGTATATCATGTGAGCAGATCAATGCTTATCAAACATAAAAACAAGAATGCACATTGATGTATCACTAACAGACGAAACATTAATGTCTTACATGATCTATTATTGAACAAATATTATAATCTTCCAAACAAATTATGATCAAGTTTTAGACTTTATTGTATTCAACACTTAATCAAAATTATATGTTTTGAACTTTTCCCTAACAACCAAGCTATAGATGGTTGATGAATCATTAACACTAATTTGTTTCCATCAACCACCTTCACCACACTATAGTGGGCTTGGTGTCGAAAGTTAAAATTATTATTTGATTGATCTTGTAAGAATCTCTTACCATCAATCATCTTTAGGTGTCCAAGAATCTAACTTTGTTATTGACCTACCAAACTTGCTACCACAAGTCAATTGACATCCTTCACCATTTCCACTAATGTCCTCATGCCAAAAAAGTTTAGATAAGACTAGGTTTTTTACCAAGCCTCGTTTCTTCATCAACAACCTCATCCTTTGGATCAAAACACAAATTTCATCCTTAGTGAGTTTCCTATTTGCCTCAACTATTTGGTAGTTGTGATGATGGAGGAATATTAAAACTTTTAAGGAAGAACGTGGCTATTCAACAAGTTATACAAAATATTCACCTTATGAATGATGAATTAGTCATTAACTTGAGAAATCAAGGTAAGAATGTTCCGTCCACTCCATGATCCCTTGTTGATATCCTCTTCCTTAGGTTGTCGTTAAGTTCAATGTTAACTAGAGCTTCATTGGCTTATAATGTGTTATACGTAACCACACTTTTACATGGATTGTATGATTCCCAACCTTTTATGGAACAAGCTATGACAAATTGGGAGCACTATTTCTCTAGCATAACTTGTAGATAACTCGGACTAGAGGGTTTCATTAAATCATACGTTAAGCTGAATATATGAACATAATGTATTATTCAATCATCAATAATGACATTACTTCTTATTCTTAGGTTAATCAACTGTTAAACATCCATGACCTAGCGTAAATGAGATGTTAGTATTTTTCATATTCATAAGGAAGCCAATGACTAATATCTATGTCTCTAGAATTCCTCCACCCTTGATTTTGTTTGTTCTAATTTTTTTTTATAATTTAATTTCTCTTATTTTTTCCTAGCAAAAAAAAATGAATTCATCATAAACATAAACTAGTAAAGATCCACTCACATATTTATATTAAAAGTTATGAAATTTGATCAAAGTTTCTCCATATTTACCTGATACTATTTTATAAGTTAATATAATGTATTTAAAGTAGATGGGTTTTAAAATTGATTTGTTATTATATAATAACAACATATCATAAAAAATGTCAGGAATTTAAACTAATACAATATCAATATCTTTTTAATAGGATTTATTTCATACCGTTATATGACATCATTCAAATTTTATATGACTTGATGAATACAAAGTTGATTTAAAAGATTATTTTATTTGAAGTTAATATATAATTTAATATTTATAAATATATCTTAAATGAAAAATATATTTAATCTAAATGTTTCCTTCCATCGATGCTTTCAAGATGAATGAGAAACATTTTAATTTTAAACAGAAATATTTTAGATTAAAATAATTTAATATGTATATTTAGGTTATAAGTATAGTCACTACTCACTTCAAAATTTAAATTAAGGTATATATTAATTGAGTAATAAGATGTGTAGGAAGGTCCCTTTTTAAACCTTAAACCCTTTCCAAAAAAATCAAACATCTAGTAGATTGTCTAATTGATAGTGTAATAGGTTGTTTAGTAGAAACGTTTTTCTATAATCTTCTAATAAGAAGAATAAAATATATAACAAAGCATGAGAAAAAACAAGAGTAACGAGAGATTACACTCGAGAATTTATCCTACTTCACTCAAATTCAGGTTACATCCAATTTTCTTAAGCAACTACTTTAAGAACTTTCACTAACTAACACATTTCCTGATTATAACAAGTACTCACACATTTCCTGGTTACAACGAGTATTTTCATCTCTCTAAGTTACACCTTCTTAACCTCCCTCTAAAATTAAGAACTCCTAAGAAAAGTAAAGGACACTCTCAAGGAGAGCACAAACAAAACTCATAAGGATATAACTTCATAGTGTGAAGAATTACAATGGTTTATCACACAACCCAAAAAACTAGACACTCTAATCAAAACAACTTGATTAGATGCTCACTATGACTCTTGTATTTTCAGCAATATCACTTGAATAACTTTGAATTGCTTGACTTCCTTATTTTTGTTCTTCACCCTCAATCCTTATATAACTTTTTGAATCCGTCCTTAAATACTTGAAATGGTTAAGTTTGAATTTTGTGATATTTTTATATCTTCATCTTTTTTTTTGTGTTAGACGCTCAAAACAGAAAGCTTGGATTTGCAACCTTTCAATTTGTTTTTGCTTCGAATCTATTTAAGAAACCAATTCAAAAGTATTTGCAATACGTGATATTAAAAACTGAGTTCTTGAGATTTTGAATGTTGATTAAATATATTTAAGAAGGATAATTGTGAAAGAGATAATAAAGATATATTTGTTTCCTAAAAACATGAATGCGCTTTAAGCATGTATATATGTATTTAGAATATTTCGTTCATATAACTGTTATAAACAAACATGTTACACATTCATTAGATCGTCTAACATGAACAAAATTGTAAACGCTTAGAAGGTCTATTGTATATTTCAATTCTCACTTACCAGTGTTAGATTATTTAAATCACGTATAAAACATATCATTCAAATCACAAATAAGACATTCAATATGAATTTTGTATGCAATCAACTAGCCTTATCACACGATCTATCATGAACACATGCTATAGACGCTTAACGGGTCTACTGAAAACTACAGTTACACAAAACATTGTTAAAACAATCAAGATATAAGTAAACCATTCAATTAGTTTTTGTTACCATCAAAATATAAATTTCAGTTATGATTTTATAGTCATCAAGCTGTCTAATGGATCACAAACTGTTTAATGAGTTATAGACCTTCTAGTATTTCAACAAACAATCTAAGAACTTAACATGCAATTTAAGTATATTGTTCAAATAGTCTAGATTCTCGACAATATGTACAACCTTTTGTATTTATATCAATTATAAAATTTAGTTACAAAAGAGTAATAAATATGATATTTAAACACAAACATTCTTTACTTTTTTTAAAAAATTGATTTTTCTAGATTGGTAAATATTTTAAAACCTATGATAAAGTTATTTATAAGAATACATCAATTTTTATTTATTCCATTTTTACTTTATTTTTTCATCTCATTTGCCACATCCATATTTTTTCTATTTCATTTTTTTCTCTACCATTCAAATTCATCAAGATAGAAGTTGAGTGTTATGTATGTGATAGGTGAAAAGATGTTGAGATCTTCCTATTCAAGTGTTACCATATATTCTTGTGTGATATTGCATGAGTCCACACTAATTCTCCACCCATGCACACTTGTTTCCTAGAACTCGCCGGAATAATAGGCCCAAAACTGATTGCCAATAGAGATTGATAGAAGATATTGAGTTATTTAGAATAAAAACAAATATTATCGTCTTTTTCACATTCTTTTTGGCTAATTAATTTGTCTTTCGTGTTAAATTTCAAGTTTTCATATATCAGCAATGAATTTGCAAATGCAACCTATTTGGTTACCTTTGAAAAATTCATCTCTGGAGGATACTATCTGCACAAATCGGACATGGAGCTGGCAAGAGAAACAAGTGACACAACACTTGTTTTCCTTTCGTTTAACATTTATAAATAAATTATTATTGTTATATTAAATTTTTAGAAGACAGTAGCGAAAATTAAAATTAAAATTAAATAAAACCTAGCAAACGTAGAATTAAAAAAAAGAAGAGTTTTGAAAAGATAAATAAAAATAAAAATGAAACCTGGAAAATTGAAACCCAAATTCCTGGCACAGTGTGTTTGTGTTTCTGAGCCTCTCCAATCTATCTCTTTCTGCTGCCTTGAGTTTCCTATATTTGCAGAACCACATAGGCACATAGGTACATGCACCTTTGAATTTGAGGGTTTGTGTCCCTCTCTTTGGTACCCTTTAAAAAAAAAACCACTGCTACAATTTTTTTTTTCTAACATTCTTTGTTTCTCTCTCTAAAAAAAAAAGAAAGTGCCCTTCTTCGGTTCTCTCTCTACAACCCCTCGTTCTTCACTTTGATTTTCCGTCTTCAATGCTAACCCAACCATGATCCTCTACAGGTAATCCCACCATACCTAACCTAAAACCCTTTTGATCTCTCTCTCACACCATGTCCCAAGGATCTCCCCCGCAAGACAACAAAGAACCCTCGCCGGAACCCGATTCGCACAAGGAGGAAGCAACCACCAACACCGCCGCTACCGCCGCCGATGCTGCTCCTCCCGCCCCCACCCGGAACCGCCCCTCTCGCGCCTGTACCATTCGCACGGCTGCACGCCTGTACACGGCGTCGCAGCCGGCTAGGCCGAAGGCCGCCAAGAGGGAGACTCGCCGCGAGGAGTCGCCGGCGCCGCCGTCTCCGCAGCCACAGCAATGCGGCAAGATCGTGACGCCGCTGGTAGAACCGCCCTCGCCGGCGCAGTTGCCGCGTTACAACCTCCGGTCCATGTGGGAATTGGCTTCAATACTCAATTTTTTGAATGTGAGCTTCGAGACTTTGGTTTTTTTTTTTTTTTTTGCTTTTCATTGGTTTGTTGTGCTTTCTTTGTATTAAGGTTTTTGTGGTTGTTGTTGTTGCCGCAGCTTTTTAGGCATCTTTTGAATATTTCAGTAGAATTCTCGGCTGAAGAGTTTGAGACTGCTTTACTCACTCCCAATGACACATTGGGTGATATACATATGCCTTTGCTAAAGGTTGGTGCTTTTTGATATTTTTTTTTCTCCCTTTGTTTTGTTCTTGTGTACGTACTGCATTTTCTTTTTTCTTCTGTGAGTATGGGTGATGGCTGAAGTTCTAGTCTTTGTGGGTTGTGTTAGTTCTGTGGTTGTTGTTCGTAGGATGATGCATTGATGTGTTTTCTATTTATTTTTAAATTTGAGTAATGTTGCAGTGGTTTTGGTTATGAATGTGTGCCTTCAATTTGAAGTTGTAGTTTTGTGATAATATCGAGTGTGCCCATTGTCTGGAGCGAGGGAAATTAAGATCTGTAAAGTGGAATTCTTGTTAGGGTAGGGTATCTGGAGGTTGCTGTGGCTGAAATAGAATAGAATGCATTACTGGGGTGCCAATGCTTTGGTTAGTTATGTTTAATCTAGTCATATGTTTCGGGAATATAATTCAATTGACAAAGGTGAGAACTTGTTCAAAGTTTTCTAAGAGTGAGTTGAATCCAAAATGATAAACTTGAGCATTAGTCTGAACTACTTGACTGTTGGAATGACTCTTTATTCAATGCGGTGGTTGAAAGTCCTTTGAATGTAGGAATTGTGGAAGGAGCCAAAAACTGAACACTAACGAATATAGAGTTTGTAATTGCATTTCCTGTTTGATGGATTCATTGCCATAATATGGTTGACCTATATGATGTTGGGAGATGGACATGATTATTTGAAACTGAGTTGAGTTTGGCAGGAATTGGTAAGTACAAAGCAAGTAATTGATTGGAGGTCTTTGTTGCATGTATGGGAAACCCTTTCTTTAGTGTTAAACTAGGGACTTTTGATTGTTTTTGCTCTCTGCCCTGATTTATAGGGCAATTTGCTATTGAAGGATAGTGTTCAAGTGTGCAACTGCTAAGTTTTGTTTATTTGTTTCTGTTGCTTCTAAGTACAAGCTACTATGCTGTATCAAATGGTTACAACTTCCAAATGTACCTTTGGATTGTTTTCACTGGGTTTCAGCCTTGTTGGTCATGTCCCTGATTTTCTGAGTCCAAATAAATGTCAAAGATAATCATGATCATTCTTGCAAGAGGCGGATGTCTACTTTACTGGACAGTTTATAGAAGTGTTCAGGCATCATTACGAAATTACTGAAGGAAAGGCCTACTCTGAAGAATTCTTAGAACATCTGAGACAAGAGTTTTCGTTCTACCTAATTCTTATTGCAAAGTTTTTATACTACTTATAGCTTCCCTGCAGATTTAAATATTGTGGGAAAATTATTCAGTCAATTGTTTGAGGGTTTAGCTCTGTATTGAAACTCCCATGCTGCAGTGAGAAAATGCTTGTTATAGACATGGTGCATACTCTACTCATCCATGATGTAATGAGTTTGTGGATGGAGATGAATTGGTTAAAACAGTGGTACTTGAACTGTTTTGAAATTTAGCTTTTGGATTGAGTATTATAATGACATAAATCTGCACAAGTCTGACTTGTATGTTAGGTACTTAGGTTGAGTGATAAAGATATAGTGGGGACTTGGGAGAAAGAAATTTTAGACTGTTTAATGTTATTGGTCATACACTTCCAGATCTTGCAGAGGTACTTGAAGTTTGATATTTTAAGCTGCAGTAGTACAATGAATTCTGTCTCAAGGTCAATGCCTTTATAAAGTCTTTACTTCCATTTGTGCGTCATCTATTGATTTATGTGCAGTGTGGCTAATCAAAGCAGTGGTGATACTTGAACTCATTTAAGTTTTTAAAGTTGGATTAGATATTATTATAGTATTAATCTTGCTTCTTTTGTTGGTGAATAGATATATATTGTTAAATGAGTGTGAAAGTCAAGGATTTTAATTCTAGTTGTCTTGCAGTTTAAGAGCTTGTAAGAGTTGTTTGCCATTGTCTTTTAAGCCAGAGTTATAGGGCACTGACCCCTCCCAAAATCTATTCCTCTGCAAGATCAATACTTTCTTCTTTGTACAATGTCACAAGCTTTCAAAATTGCTACTGTTCTGATAACATTAATTGTATCTTTTTATAGGCAATTCCTCCCATTACACGAATGGCACTCTCACGTGATACTTGGATAACCGTATTATGCAGAAAATTAAGAGATTGGTGGCACTGGGTAATAAGACAATTTTATTAAGCAAGCTGAATATTCTATGTAACATTTTGTAGTTTCCAGAGCTAATATGAAAAGGGAATTCAAATGTAGGTTGCGGATGGGGATCTTCCTATTGTTGCTTCACATGGGTAAGTAATTAGTTAGTTTTGCAATATCAAAAATCCACTTTATGTGTTTACCAAGTCTCATGTTATGTTGACGTGGCAGAGTGGAGATTGAAGTATATAAATCACTTGATCCAGGGGTTCGTGTGGTCATCTTAAAAGCATTATGTGACATTCGTGTTGAGGTACTCTTGCCCATTTAATATATTATGTATGTATCTATATTTCTTATATTCCTTTCCTTGAATGGGTGAATGTTAGTATCAAAGAATGAGGTCACTCTCCTTTATTTTAGGTTGGATCTTTGAAAATTATGCAATCGATTCATGTTGAACACTGAATTAACTTCTATTATGATCTATGCACGTGATTTATCCTTCATTCACTATTTTTGTTTGCCTGGTTTGGTATTCTAGTTGCAACCACCTATTTTAGGTTTATTTTATCCTAGCTCGTACATTGAGTGGTTCTTTGGGCCTGTCTATTAACAAGGGTGTCATAATCAGCCTCAATAGTTTGTCTTGTGATACAATTAACACAGATTCTGGGAGTGCAGAAGGTATTCAAATTCCCAAGATCAAAACCTGCCAAGTGCAGAGCAAATCATTAATAGCTTAACTGACTAATCTTGCCTTTGATCATCCCTCTTGGTAATGTACATGATTAAACTTGACTTGTATTTTGCAGCAAGAAGATATCAGAAGTTACATTGACAGCTCAATCAAACATGGCATTCCTCTTTCAACATTTCGTAAGGAGCGTATTGGTGGTGATTCACATGGAATTTCTTATTGGTAATACTCATGCGCTTTGACTTCAATCTGTTCAAAGTTTGAAGTGTCATACTGGAAAGTTAATGTACATTTATCTCTGTTTTTCTTTTTATTCACATGGCATTTGATTAGTGCAGGTATGAAGATGACCAAAATATTGGTCATAGGTTGTATCGTGAGATAAGGAAAACTGAGGTGGTTCAAATGAAAAAAGGGAAACCAAGAGGTTCCCAGGTTTTTTCTAATACAACCTACCAGTGGGAAACAGTTGCTACCAATTTTGATGAATTTCTGGACGTTTCTGTAAGTTACTGAAACTCATCTATTTCTATGTTTAGTGGGCATGTTTTAACAACTGTTCAGTGTTTTTCTGGGAATTGGGACTTTTGAGTTATAGTTTTTGAACTAGATAATGGATCACTTAATAGATTAATATGTAAATTAATGTGATGTATTATGTATATCTGGAGTCACAAATTGATACTAATTTTCTTTTGCTTTATAAACCCTAACTTAAGTTCTAAGTGAACTTATCAAATAGGAAACTGTTAATTTGAAAGTTAATTATAGTCCTTGAATAAAACCATTAGATTCACCAATTGTTGATCAAACCTAATTACTGTAGAGGAAAAAAATGCATGGCGAAAAGGGGTAGTAGGAAATCAGCGGGAGACATGATTTCTGGAAAAAAAATTTGGCACCAATGAACAGTGAGTCCACTGGGATTGCATGGATTCAAATTAGGCTCTAGATACCATATAGAGAGAAATGGTATATATTCATGTGATAGGATCTCCTTGTGTGTTTAGCACAGCTGTGGGATGGATATACATATATCATACATAGCATTACATAGGGATGGGCCAAGCCCGTATACAAAATCTATCTTAACAATAACAAAAAATCAGAACATTGATTGTTACAATTATACTATAAACATTGTATATACTTTTCAAATTTCATTCCTTCTTGCCATTTCATATGACTGCTAAAAAAGAACAATCTTTTCTGAAATATCAGTAAGTGCTAGAAGGCAATCTCAATCTGAGCCACAATATGCATGAAGAAACGACAATGCAACAAAGAACTTAAAGTGGTCAGAGGGTGCCTTATGCCGCCATTAGTATTAAGTGCTTTCTATTTATAATAGAAATTACTTTAACGTTGTTGGTCAGACTAAGGCCTTCATCAGCGTTGGAACCAGGGAGATCAAATTAGCTGCAGCAATTATTTAATGCAATCAGTTGTTTTTTCAATTGTCTTGTTCAAAATCCAACAGTCTACCCTTGACTAATATTATCTTAAAGTTAAATTATTAACTTTTGCTGATACAACAACTAAGCCTTTTGCCAGTAATTGGGATTGGCTACCCTACTTGAATCCTTTGGTTTACAACTCCCTCTATTGCTATGTTTTTTTTCCTATAACAGACCCAAGAATGCTGATATATTTTTTGTTATAGATGATAGGACTGATCGTTAATATTTTTTTTCATTTTCAAAGGGAAATAATATAAAATCACCTAATTCTGCCATATTTCATAAAATTTGCAACATTTTTTTAGTTGAGCTTCATCTTATTTGCTTTTACTCATCTGATTGCCCAGGAGAAGCTTTTCACAAGTAAAAACAGAACAGAGGTTTCTGTGGGGAAGAAGGTGAAGATAGACATGCTCCCTGAAATTGAGAAGGTTCACAAGGTGTACTATTTTTGTGTTTGCTTACTCTACCCTACACTCCTCTCAATGGGTTTAGAAAATTGAAAAAATGGAGCATTTTGAGAAATGAACTTGAATTCATGTTTGCTCTTTTTATCTTCATTCATATATGGTCCTTGAAGAACCCTATTGTGATTTTAACTGACAAAATTAGTCTGGCATGGGTTGAGAAGATGTGGCATTCTAGGATTTGAACTTCAATTCATGTTTGCTCTTCTTTTTATCTTGATAAGATTCATGAAGAATCCTGTTGTACTTTTAACTGACAAAATTGGTCTGTCTTGTGCAGAGAAAGGAGAGGTTGATGAAAAAACAACATAGACAAGCTCTTCTTCTTGATAATTTCTTAGGTGTTGATGGGCTTGCCCTAGGGCGTTCACTACGCGATAGGAAACCTGTTACCTACACTTTCGGTAAGAAGTTTTATCATTGTTGGCATTTTGTTTTCTCAGCTGAGTTGGCCTCTTCATTTTCCTCATTTTTTTCTTTTCTTTGCATGTACTGCCGAGGTTTATTAGACGCCTCACTATTTTTACAGTTGGATTGTTGTGTTGTGGGCATGTTAGGACCCTAGGTATGGGGCAAGTAGCCTGAATCAGGGTTTTAAATAGTGTGCTATAGCACTGCTACAGTAGCAACAAGCGGCCATTGCCTGCTGTAGGGACTGGTGTAGTGGCCATAGCGGACAAAATAGAAGGCTGAATCTACGTGATGGTTCCAAAAATCCCTCTGAATAGAGACGTTAGGTCTTTTTAATAGAGCTATTTAAACATTGTTGGCCTGAATACTGTAAAGAATATCTATTCCATTCTTAGGGAATCTATGTTTTTAGTAGAATTAAAATGCTTTCCCTGCATGGACCAAGGGGGCTGCCGGTTCACAAGTACAGGGATAATTTAGTGGGACTTTCTGATAGCTGAAATTGGTTTTGGGATCTCCGTTGGATCTGATAAAAGTTCCATTGGATTTTGCATAGCTACATGGTAAGCCTTTATATTTTTCACACATCCACTTCTTTTAATAAAAAAGTAATATTATCACTAAGTTTTGTTGTAATTTTACCCTGCATTGATGATAGTGGGACTATCTGGACATGGATAATTTCATGTTTTCATTGTGCTTCCAGGATGTACATTTACTTCAGCTTCCTGTTTAGCTATAATTATGACATTCTCCTGAACTATATAATTTTTGGTTTGGTTGGACAAAAGTAAACTTATTTCGTGAGCGTCAGTATTTTAGGCTTTACATTGACTTAACTTGACCTTGCTGTCATTGCAGATGATTATGATCGGTCCATCAATGAGGCAATTAAGATTACCAAGTATGGATTTTACATTTTGATCTTACATTCCTGTACCTCTATTTGGCTGTTCTTGATTTGATATATATGTAATTTTTTTGTTACGTATATTGAGAGAAGAGGGGCCAATCATATGTATCTGTCATGCTTTGTATTCATGGCATAGTTTCTGTTTCTTTCTATATCAGACGGAAACCACCATCCCCAGAACTTTTACCGAGGAGAGAAGCAGGATCAAAACCCGAAGCTTTATCGAATGGTAAATGGAGTGGTCCTTCTCCTTCGCATGACCCTCAAGATCTAAATTTTGGCACGCTGTCTCCAAAATCACCAGACTTCGATGATATGGAGGAAGATAATCAAACTGACATACTGGATTTGGATCGAAGGTTTGTAGTTCTGATTTTATCTCCTCAAATATGTTCTGAAGACTTCTATATCTTATTTCACTGATAATTTTTATTTCACATCAGCAATCGACGAAGACAGAAGCCTAAACGGTATTCAGAGAAAGAGTTTGTTGAAGCATTGTCAGATAATGAGGCTGACTATGATAGTGATGATGATATTGTGGGAGAAGCCGTGTACTCTGAAGAGTATCTCCAGAAACGCAAGCAGAGAAGGAAGGCTTCTAGTAGCTCTGGCTCAGAAGGAGACGAGGAATATAATTGGAATGAAGATAATGTTGAAGATGAAGAAGAAGATGATGAAGAAGATTCCATGAGTGTCAGTGAGGATAGTGACAAGCCCCGAAAATTCAAGCGACTGGCAGGCCGAACTAGGAGGGAAACTAAACTCAGGTCTGTGGATGAGATTCAATCAGGTCTAAGGCGCAGTAAGAGGGCAACACAAAAACGTATAAATTACCGGCAGTTAGAGATGTCGGATTCAGAAACCGAGTTCATTAAACCTGACAAGTCTAATGCATCAGATGATCACTCCGATCCTACTGAGAATGGAGAGTATATGATGGAAAGTGAAGATTCAGATGGCAACGATGATGAAGAACAAGAAACCAAAGACGTGGAGCCTGTTACTTACCCTGCAGAAGGGAACAGCCAATATCCTGCTGTAGAGGAGAATGAACAGAGCCAAATCCAGCCTCCTGAAAAATCTAGTAGTCCAGGTCAGGAGGAAGTTGAGGGCACCACAAAGCGACGTTTCCTTGATTTGAATGAGCTTGCCCCTAGCTCAGGTTTCGATGATGGTCCAAATACAACAACCAAAGATGAAGGCAATGATGATTTGTGAAGCTACCTCTTTCACTCGAATGCAATGATGGTAGTTTGGTATGAAGGAAACGATGTGACATGTATGATAATAGAACTATAAATTTTGTTATGTGCCTGAAAGGAAGTTAAGGCTAAGATCTCTTCCTGTGGCAATCTAAGCAGCCCTTGGTGCATGATTTTCCACCAGAAGCAGCAGCAGCATGATACTGAGTTGTGTAGATTAGGTAGTCATTTTTTAGTATTTAGTATTTCTACATCAAAGGGTCTACGGAAGTGAATGAGAATTTGTTGGGCGTTATTTGGCCCATCCGATCGGTGTACTATAACTGTTAACAAGTACTGTAACTTTAAATAGATATATGGCTTTTGATTATCAAGCCCTGTACTTCTATTTTTTTACTCATCACCTTCTTCCTTTCTTCATTTCATCAGATAAAAATGCTCTCACTTTTTATTTCCCTACGTAATTACTCACCGTTTCCTAATCTAATACCTCAACAACCATTGATCTATTAAGTAATGAACTGGTGAACAAGAATATTATGTTTCAATATCTTTAACAGTCTGTGTGAATTCTTGAATCTGAATATCTCCTTGGTAGGTAAATCTACTTCACCATTGAGGAATGCTGTTCTCCTCCTGCACCTCACTGAAACTGAAACACAGCAGTAGAAATCAACAATCCGAGGATTAATTGGTTTCATTGTACCATTATATACTTTTTTGTGCTTTCTTGAAGATCCCATAGCAAACAAAGATGATCTTAGTGTGGGATTTAAGATGGAAATAACAATAAACATGAAAATTTTAATGCGAAAAAAAAAACAAACCAAAAAAAATTGATCAGCAGGAAAAAGTTGTGAAAGAAAAATTCTACGCCCCATGTAAAGGGCTAATTAACATGATAAAGAAAAGTGAGAATGTAAAACACTTTAGAAAATGACATTCTTAGAAATGTTTTAGAAAACGATATTTTATGTTTTGATATTAAAATGTGTATGATGAAACTTAAATATTTTTTAACAATATTTTTTAAACCTCAAATGATGTGAGTGAGAAAGAAACTAATATTTTTTAAACCTCAAATTATGTGAGTGAGAAAGAAACTAATATTTTTTAAACCTCAAATGATATTTTATTCCTATAAATCCATGAGAGAGTACAAAAAAATTGTTTTATGAAAGTCGTGAGAAACTTACATTTCTAACCTTGCAGGGTCATGAATGATTTTACAAACTCTAGAAAAACACACTCTTAAGAGTGTATATGTAATTGATAGAGTGGGTGAAATTCATAAAGTACTTTAATTTAAGTAAATAGTGGATATATTTATTGATGATAACTTAAATAGTGCAATCACTTTTTCCTCAACAATCCATTTTTTTTACATCATATTTAGATCATTTTTTTTTAAATTTATTAATGTAACTAATTTTTTTAAAAGATTATTAAGTTAAATAA